>ENA-ORBV01001019-ORBV01001019.1-microbial-mat-metagenome-genome-assembly--contig:-NODE-1019-length-63461-cov-13.125331_pt1 | contig 63461 bp, 61 predicted proteins | sample MGYA00237777_ERZ505514 | MGnify/ENA primary metagenome ERZ505514 (study PRJEB26160, sample SAMN06269048) | microbial mat metagenome | isolation source: Oligotrophic lake microbial mat | place...
CAACCGCCGCCCCCACCCCCGCCGCCGCCGGCGCCGCCGGTCGATCCGCTGAAGGGTCTGAACCGGCCAATCTCCAAAGCCATCAACTTCCCGCGGCTCGAAGACTTCTATTGCTCGCAAGCGCAAAAGGACGCGGCCCTCGCTCTGATCCCGCCGGAGATCGCAAAGGTCCACGCAAACATTGCGGGCATCGACGCCTACATCGCGTCGCTGAACACGCGCCGCGGCGAACTCAAAACAAGAGGTGTCGAACAGCACTGGCTGGACTCGATGGACTACGAAGTCCGCAATGCTGAAACGGAGAAGGCGAGCCAAGCCACGACGATCCAAACGCTGGAAACCACGCGTGGCCTCATCGCATCGACCCCCGTCGTTGACTGTTCGAAGGAAGGCAAGCGCGAAATCGGCCGGCTCCCCGGCAGCGGCTTCTCCGCCGGCGTTGACGTCGCGTACGGCGACCTGACGATCCCCGACAAGCCCTACCTCTCGCTCGAAGACGCGGGCGACCTCTTCCTCGGCGTCGTCGATCTCGAAACGGAAGACGAACTTCTCGTCATCACCGGCTTCGTCGAATACGAGTTCAAACTCGGCGATCTCCCGAACGTGAAACTGCTGGGCGACCCGCGCGATCAGCGTTGGATGACCGGCGCCGAACTCTTCGGCTACGACTACAGCATCTTCGCCGAAAGCCCCGACGTCACCACCACGACCGAAGGCATGGGCATCCCCGGCACCGGCGATCCGTTCTCGACGTATCCCGCGGGCGTCTTCTTCGCCAACCCCGCATTCAACGACGTGACGAACATTCGCTACGCCCACGACTCGAACTTCCGCGGCGGCGCAATCAGCTTCGGCCAAAAGTCATACTACGACAGCCACAATTGCTACGTCGGCGTCGGCGTCGGCTACAACCGCTTGCGCACGACGGACATCCTGACCGGCACGGTCGACGGCTTCGACACCGACTTCCGCTATGAAACGGACGTCGCCACGCGTGGCACGAATCTGTTCGTGCGCGGCGGCGTCGAAATCCCGCTCGACAATTTCTGGGACGAGCAACTGCGCTACGCCGGCGAATTCTCCGGCTTCCGCCTGTCGGCCGGCGGCGAAGGCCGCGTCAACTTCCTCGACGCCGAAGGCCTCGACCGACTCGATCTCACCGGCTTCGTCAGCGACAGCCAGGCCGTCCGCATCGGCAAGGACGACACGACCTTCAGCTACAAACTCAACGCCGGCCTGAACTACGCGCCGACAGGCATCAAAGGCCTCGACATCTCGCTCGGCGTCGAATACGGCGAAAGCGACACCCACCCCGTCGCCCACCGCTCCGGCCAAACCGGCGAAACCACGCGCATCGAGTTCGAACAAGAAGAGGTCTTCGTCGGAACGCTGGGCACGCGCTTCAGGTTCTAAACCGGACGCCCCTCTCCCCTCACCCTCCTGGGGTGGAGAGGGGCCGACGGTGAACGCTAGGCCGGCAGCGTCACGCGAAAAGCGAGCACCATACTGTCGTGCTCGAACCCGCCGTCATACCGACCGTCCGGCATGAACCCGCTCCGCGTGCGAAAATCATTGTCGTTGCCGACAAACAGAAACCGTTCGCGCGGCTTCTTCGGATCGAGCGGCGGCGACAACACCATCGACTCCCACTTCGCCGACAGCAAAGCCCGCTCCCGCGTCGCCCGCTTCGACGAGAGCCCGACACGATTGAGCTCTTCCTCATCCGCAATATCGACAAACGGCGTCAACCGAACCGGCGCGATGTCGCTCTCTAGAACGCCGTCAGGCGCCACCGGCTTGGCCCGCCGCTCATACTTCGATCCGACGATATCGCTCGCCCCGTCAAGCGACCCTATCAACACCTGCTTGAACACGATCGGCTTGCCGGCATTGCGCTCCTTCGCGCCGAACCCAAACGACTCGCGCCCAAGAACAAAGAACCGCCCACCGCCCTGCGCCGAAATCGCGTTGACCTCGACGGCGGCAACCTCTTCCGCGCCCGGCCGCCCGCCGCACAGCGGCAGCTCCACCACGTAATGCGCTTTCGGCGAGGACGGCCACCCGCGCGCCGGAACATCGTAGACAAGCAACCGCGTGTATCGCTGCGTCTCCGCCGGCCCGCGCCGATCCTGCATCAACGGCGCTTGCAGCAGCACATAAAGCTCGCGCCCATCCGGCGTCAGCGACAATCCTTCAAGCCCGTCATTCGGCGCCCGCCCGCGCTTCGGCTTCGTCCCATCGGCCGACGAAAAATTCACCTCGCCCCCGACGTAAGGCACGAACGCTTCCGGCGGCGCAATGATGTGCTGCAAATCCCCTTCGGGCGAAAAGCAATAGACGTTCGCGGCAAACTCATCGCTGACGAACAGCCGCCCATCCTTCGCGATCGCAATCCCTTCGCTGTCGACGCAGATACGTCCGGCAGCGCGACCCTTCTTCGGCGACGGCACCAGAACGTCCAGCTGCTCGCCGACATTCGGCCCGGGATCGAGCCCCGTCATCAGCGCGCCGTTCGCATCGCGCATGAACCGCGTGCCCAGGTGTGAAAGTGACAACTTCCCGCCCCGCAACTCGAACCCAATGCGATGCACCCGCGTCGGATAATCGCTGAACCGCCCATCCTCCGGCACGTTGAACCCGCGATCGGGCAGGGCGACGAACACGCCTGCGCACCCCTCGCCGCTCGCGCGCCACGACCCCGCCTCCAGCGACAGCCCGGAAAACGACCCCAACGTGTCGCCCATCGTGTCGCGCGTCGCGGCGGGAAGCCGCCCCAGCGCCACGAGCCGGTATGCCTTGCCGTCCTTAGCGTTAGCCATGAACCCCTCGATTTGCGGGAACCAGGGATGGCTCTACCATGCCAGCCCCTTTCGTTTCTCTCTTGAGCAGGCGAGCGGAAGCGCGTCTAATACATCCGCCGCGTGCGTGGGGACCCGGGCGCGGCAGGGGTGGGGATTATTGTCATGAAGCGCCGGTTTGTGCTGGCGATACCGCTATTGGGCGCGCTGTCCGTGACAGCGCTTGCCTGGGCGGCTGAGTCCGTCGTCACCATTCCCCTCAGCCCGCCGCCCAAGGCCGACGAAGCCAAGCCAAAGTCGGACAAGACGACCGTCGCTGCGGTCCCTGCATCAGAGCCTTTGTCGCCGCAAGCCATCGTCGACATTCCACCGCCCGAGTTCTCAACCCAACCGCTCTTCGCGCCGGGCATTGAACTCGACAGTGGGGCAATCCCGACGCCGGACATCGACCCCGCGCTGATCGAAGGCAAAGAGGTCGCGGTCAAAGAAGTCGAACCGCCGCCGGTCGAAGCGCCGAAACCCCGCTTGGAGGCAAGGCCCCAACCGGCGCCGCTGCGCATGGCTGCGCCGTTGCCGCCAATGCCGCAACCGAAACCGACGCCGCCCGCGCTCAAAGAACAAACGGCAGTACCAATTGCCGCTGCGTCTGATGAACCGTCGGCGCGTCCCCTACGCCGCGGCGAGATGGAGCCGATCGACGACTACCGCCCGAAAAAGCCATCGTCATCCGTCGTCGTCGATCCCGCCGCTCTCGATCGCGCACTCGTGCCCGCCGCCGAAAAGCCCGCGCGGACAACACCGATCCCGCAACCCAAACCAGCCGCGCCGAAACCGAAAGCCGAAGCAAAAATTCTGGCCAAAGGCGAGATGGAACCCGTCGACGACGTCCCCGGTCCAAAGGCGCTCATCACGCGGCGTGGCGAGGCGTCAACCTTCCGCTGCTTCGTGCGCGACGTGATGGCCTTCTACGACCGCACCCACATCCGTTGCTACAACAAGGCGAAGAACAAACTGAACTTCTTCGCCGTCGACACCGGCCAACCCATATCCGCTTCAGTGGTGTCGAAGGGGCTCGCCGCCATGCAAGCCGGCAAACCCGCCACCATCACCTTCGCCCCCGAAGCCGACCTAAACCCCTCCAACTGCGCCGCCGCCAACTGCCGCCGCCTGATCGACATTCAGAACTAGCCCGCCACGGCGCACGATCGGCTACAATGCGCCCCCAAAGCCGGCGCATGAGAGGCTCATGCATATTCATTACGCCATCGGCGACATTCACGGCCGCAACGATCTCCTCGAACGGATGCACGAGCGCATCATCGCCGACCACAGTCTGCGCCATGCGAACGAGCCCGCCGTCATCGTCTATCTCGGCGACTACGTCGATCGCGGCGCGGATAGCGTCGGTGTGATCGACAGAATTGCGCGTGGCGTGCCGGGCTTCGAGAGCGTGTGCCTCTTGGGCAATCATGAAGACTGGATGCTTGGCTGCCTGGAAACCGACGACGAGGACTATTGGTCGGGCTGGCTCGGCAACGGCGGCGAAGAGACGCTGGCGTCGTTGGACATCACGGCCGGTCTTGGCGAATACGACCCACTCGCGCTGGCCAAAGCGCTGGGTCCTCAGCGCTTGGCATGGCTCAACGCGCTCAAGCTCTATCATCGCGCCGGCGACTATCTCTTCGTTCACGCGGGCATCCTTCCCGGACGTCCTCTCGACCAGCAGGAAGAAAAGGACCTGCTCTGGATCCGGCGCGCGTTTCTGGATTCCGACGAAGATCACGGCTTCCGCGTTGTCCACGGCCACACACCGACGGAGCAGCCCGAACTGAAGCCGAACCGAATCGGCGTCGACACCGGCCCGACCTGGTACGGAAATCTAACGGCGGTGGTGCTGGGCGAGCCGGAAGGCCCGCGCTTCCTCACTGTCTCCGGCGAACCCGGCCCCGGCCCGGCGCCCACCCGCCTCACGTCCCCGGAATAATACCGCCCCAATAGATGAGCAGCAGATCGCACGTGTTTTGCACGCCGTGCGCCATGATCGGTATGGCGAGGCTTCGCCCCGACAGCAGATAAAGCAGCCCGTAGGTCACGCCGCCCACCGCGGTGATAATGACGCCGCTCAGCTCCTGATAGGAATGCGCGATCCCAAAAATCACGCTGACGCCGATGAGGCTGACCAGCCAGGCGCTCGTCCCGCCGCCCAACACCTCGGCGACACGCGTCATCGCAAACCCGCGCCACACCATCTCTTCGCCGAACGCGGCCAGAACCCACGACGCCGCGATCAGCAAGACCAAATTCTGCCAACTCTCGGTGATCTCTTTGATCAAGCTGAGGTCTGGCGATCCGCCTGTCCACTGCCGCACCAGCGGCTCAAGCACGATAAGTTCGTGCAGCGACAACGCGATGCCCGCAATCGCGCCCACGACGATCGTGAACGGCCACGACGCGCTCAGACGAAGACCGACGTCCCGCCAGCGCTTGCCCCGCACGCGAAGCAAAGCCCAGCACAAAAGAAACAGCCACGGCGTATGGCTCACCGGCAGATACTTGTACGACCCTGCCTCGAACACCGCGACGAAGAGCAAAAGCTCGACCACCGCAAACCAAAGACTGTCCCGCCAGTCCGCGGTCTTCCCGCTGTTCGTTTCCATCGCAAGCGCCCCTTCTCCTGCTCGGAAATATTGTATACAAAAGTGCACATATTGTAGTCAAAGACTCGATGAAGCCCGCGATCACACAACCGCGATCCGCAAAGCCGCCGGCCCCCCGCGGCGGCCGCGCCACCCACGGCCGCATCCGTGAGCGCCTGCGCGCCGAACTCCTCGACCGCATCGTCAAGGGGGACCTCAAAGGCGGCGACAAGCTGAACGAACTGCGCCTCTCGGGCGAGCTCAAGGTCAGCCGCACGCCGCTCCGCGAAGCGATGCTGCATCTCGAACGCGAAGGTTTCGTGCGCTCGGACGTCAGGCGCGGCTTCACGGTGGGCGAACTCTCGACCCGCGACGTGCGCGAGACCTATCCCCTGATCGCGCAGCTCGAAATGATGGCGGTGCGCAACAGCGCCCCCATGCTCTCGCTCGTGATCCCGGACCTCGTCCGCATCAACGCCGCCTTCGCCCGCGCCCGGACGGCACAGCGCGCACGACACCTCGACACGCTCTGGCACGACACACTGATCGGCCAATCAAAGAACGCGCGTCTGGCGGCTATGGTCGCCACGCTGCGCCTGGCGATCGAACGCTACGAACACCTCTACATGTCCGACACGACACTCATCGCGCTTTCCGTGGCCCAACACGGCGATATCATCAAGTGCCTGAAGCGCGGCGACATTGACGCCGCCTTGAAAGCGCTTGAGCACAATTACTTGTTCAGCATGCAAGCCCTGTTGCGAAAAATGGGCGAGGAATAGCGCCTCAGATCAACCGCGAAAGCCAATGCATGACGTTGAGCGTCAGTTGGCGGTTGTCGCATCCGGGAAAATTCATGCCGACCGGCCGGCCCTGCTGGTCGAGCTGAGCCGAGAGCATGCCCGCCTCGCCGAGGACCACCACGCGGCCCTGGCCGATCTCGAACGCCAGCCCCTGCGCGCGCCCTTTGGCCGAGACGGCTGCGCCATACGTCATCGAGACCCTGACGTCGCCGCCCTCTTTTTCGATGACCGGCGCTGTCGGTGGCGCGTCCGTCGCCGCGTCGGACAAGCGCAAGAGAGCATGAGCCTCAGGCGTGCCCCAAATCGATTGTCCGGTGAACGTCACGACGCGGTTGATGGTTTCGCCGGCGTCGCGTCCGCGCGTGATCGGATGATCGCTAAGCAGGCCATTCTGACGCGAGAAGACGAGATGGCTGTTTCCCCGGCCCGGCTCGAAATTCGTCGGATCTTCGACAAGGCCCTTGCTCATACGCACGCCGAGGCGCAACGCCAACGCCTCCGACGCCGCCCCGAACGGCCAATGGTCGGTGATCAGCAGAAGCGATCCCCCATCCGTCACCCACCGCTCGATCGCGCCGATTTCCGCTTCACTGAAGGCGTTCGCGTCATTCGCATCGTTGCTGCCGCGCGGGCACGCGACGACCAGCACCGAGGCCTGCGCTAGTCGCGTCGGATTAATGGCACCTTCGATCGGCGAGATCTTGTAACCGTCGTTGCGCAAAAGGTCTGCGAACGGGCGATAGCCCCGGCTCGTCGTGTGACAGTTGCGATGACCTTCGTCGAACAGGACGAGCGGTGCGCTTGCCGCGGCATAAGCCGGCTTGCGCACCGTGGCGTCGAAACCCGCGTCGTAAGTCGGCGGTGGAAGCGTCAAGTAAAGGTATGCGCCCCCAGCAACCACCGCAGCGGCGATGACGACCCAAACCCAGCGCATGTTCATCCCCGCGCAACGAACACGATCATGATGATGCGCTTAGGCCCGGAGAGCAAGATTCGGGTGTAGAGACCGGCGCGCTATGCCGCCGGTCTCAGCGCCAGCTCTTCCTTCACCGCACGCGCCACCGACGGCCGCGCCGACAGGCGTTGCGCATAGGCCGCAAGCACCGGCCACTTGCTGAGGTCGACGCCGGCAGGCCCAGCCCAATTCAACGTCGTGACCAGATAGGCGTCAGCGACCGAAAACCCTTCGTCGAGCAGAAACTCGCGGCCCTTCAAATGCGTGCTCAGCCGCTCATACCGCGCCGGCAACAGCACGTCGCGCGCGAACGCCTTCGCCTCAGGCGGACTTGCCGGATTGAAGACCGTGGCGAAGACCGCCTTGTGCACTTCCGTGCCGACATAGCTCAGCCATTGCTGCAGCTTGTTGCGCGCCCGCGTGCCGGCCGGCGGCGCCAAGCGCGCGCCGGGCTTCAAGTCGGCGATGTACTGCAGCACGGCCGGACCTTCGGTCAGCACGTCGCCGTCGTCCAGCTTCAGCGCCGGCACCTGGCCCATCGGATTCACGGTCAGATAGTCGCTGCCGTCGGCAAGCCGCTTCGTCGACAGCGTCACCTGGTGATATCCAGCCTCAATCCCCGCTTCATAGAGTGCGATGCGGCTGGCCATCGAGCAGGACAGAGGGGCAAAATACAGGTCCATGATCGTCTCCCTTGAAATATATGCGATACCGCATAGAAATACAGGAGGCGGTTTCCGGCCGTCAAGGATTATTTGCGATGCCGCATAAAAATAACGCGCGCCCCCGCGGTCGACCCCGCGCCTTCGATGAGGCCGAGGTGCTGAACGCCGCGCGCGAGGCCTTTTGGCGCAAGGGCCTAAGCGGCGTTTCGCTCGACGCGCTGGCCGAGGAAACAGGCGTCGCCCGCCCAAGCCTCGCCGCCGCCTTCGGCGACAAGCGCGCGCTCTATTTGCGCGTGGTCGAGGTTTTTACCGAGCAAATGTTCGCGGCTGCCAAGGCCGTGATGACCGCGCGAAAACCGCTGCGCGACGAGTTGGCCGCCTTCTTCGACGGCGCACTCGCACTCTATCTGTCGGGCGACGTGCCGAAAGGATGCCTCGGCGTCTGCACCTTGCCCGTCGCCGCCGCCGAGGACGAAGACGTGCGCGCCGCGCTGCTCGCCATCATCGCCGCAACCGACGACATCTTCCGCCGCCGCTTCACCGAAGAAGCGCGCAAGGGCCGCTTCGACGTCGAAGGCCGCAGCCTCCTCGCCGCCGCACTCCTGCACAGCATCGCCATCCGCGCCCGCGCCGGCCAACCGAAACGCGAACTGAAAGCAATGGTCGCCTCCGCCGTCGACCTACTCGCGGCCTGAACGCGGCGTTTGGCGGCGTCGACGCCTCGCCCAAATAGTTCTATATTTGTTCTGGATCGCTCTGCCCCCACCCTTGTGTGACGGCACGTGACGGCAATGTGATGGATCTGTGATGGCAGAAACGGCGCAAATCAGCCGATGTGACGGCGTGACGGCAAAGATTGCATGCGTTTCCAAAAAGCCTTTGGAATCAGAAGTCGCAGGCGATGCCTTTGATTTCCCAGTCGCCGTAGCGCGTGGGGTCAAGCCCGCCGCGCCCGCCGACTTCCTTCGGCTGTGCCGCGGCGCGTTTCGCCTCTTCGGCGCGCCGGGCCTCGGCCTCGGCACGCGCGCGTTGTCCGGCTTCGGCGATACGGGCGGCGACGTCGGGATCGTGGCTCATGAGTGTGACCTAGGTGCCCCTGCGAAGACGATCAATGCCGCCGAAACCGCGCATGCGTCAACCGCGCGCAACGCCGCCGGTCGGGCGCCGGTATGATGCGGGAAAATTCATGGGGGAAATGATGGGCAGGCTTGGCGTCCGCACCGCGTTCGGACTTTTGGCGCTCGCAATTTTGACAACGGCCGCACACGCGCAGGGCTTCGATCCCGACGCCGCGACCGAAGCCTATCTCGCGACGCTCTCCGATGCAGCCCGCGCCAAATCCGACGCTTATTTCGAAGGCGGCTATTGGCTGATCCTCGTCGATGCGGCCTATGCGGCAGTCGTCGCGTTGATCCTGCTGTTCACGCGTCTCTCCGCCAGCATGCGCAGCGTGGCCGAGGCCATCATACCCTGGCGCTGGCTTCAAACGCTCCTCTACGCCGCGATGTTCATCGTCGTCACCGCTGCCCTGACCTTCCCGCTCACGATGTACGAAGGCTTCACGCGCGAACACGAATACGGCATGTCGAACCAAACCTTCGACGCCTGGCTCGGCGAGTACGGCATCGGACTCGCCGTGAACGTCGTGCTCTCCGGACTTTTCATCACCGGCATCTACGCCATCGTGCGCCGCGCGCCGAACACCTGGTGGATCTGGGGCACGGCGGCAACGGCGGTCTTCATGACCATCGCGATCATGCTGGCGCCCGTCTACATCTCACCGCTCTTCAACGACTACAAGCCCATGGCGGATAGCGAGTTGAAGCAGCAGATACTGTCGATGGCCCGCGGCTCCGGCGTCCCCGCCGACAACGTTTACGTCGTCGACCAATCGCGCCAAACAAAGCGCATCAGCGCCAACGTGCAAGGCATCTTCGGCACGACGCGCATTTCGCTGAACGACAATTTGCTCGAACGCTCGACCCCCGCCGAAGTGAAGTCGGTCATGGGCCACGAAATCGGCCACTACGTCCTCGGCCACGTCTTCGAACTCATCGTCTATTTCAGCTTGCTGGCGGGCGTCGGCTTCGCCTTCGTGCAGTGGGGCTTCCACGCCCTCCACCGGGCTTTCGGCGGCCTGTGGGGCGTGCGCGACATCACCGACCCGGCGGGCTTGCCGATCGCGATGTTGCTCTTCGCGGTCTACGGGCTCTTCGCGACGCCGGTCCAGAATACGATCATCCGCTCGAACGAGGCCGAAGCCGACATCTACGGCCTGAATGCCGCCCGCGAGCCCGACGGTTTCGCTACCATCGCGCTGAAGCTGTCGGAGTACCGGAAAATCAGCCCGACCCCGCTCGAAGAATTCATCTTTTTCGATCATCCCTCGGGCCGCTCGCGCATTTCCATGGCGATGCAGTGGAAGGCCGAGAACATGAACGAAAAGAAAGCCGAAGAGCCCGCGCCACCGCCCGCGGAAACCGAACCAAAACCGGCGCCCGACGAGCCCAAGATTCCTTGATGCGGACACGTTTCGTACCTACATCTTCGCCGGTCCAACCCCTCCCGAGGCATGTGTCGATGAACTGGACGAAAACCGCCCTCTTACTGGCCGCGATGACGAGCCTGTTTGTGGGCATCGGCTGGCTGATCGGCGGCCCGACCGGCATGGTCATCGCGTTCGTGGTGGCGCTGGGCATGAATGCCTTCGCCTACTGGAATTCGGACAAGATGGTCCTGAACATGTACGGCGCGCAGGAAATCGGTGAGCGCGACGATCCGGAGCTGTTCGGCTTGGTCAGCGAACTCGCGCGCCGCGCACAGATCCCGATGCCCAAAGTCTACATCATGCAGAACGAGCAACCGAACGCCTTCGCCACCGGCCGCGATCCCGCGCACGGCGCCGTGGCCGTCACGACGGGCATCATGCAGCGCCTCTCGCGCGAAGAACTCGCGGGCGTCCTCGCCCACGAACTCGCGCACATCAAAAACCGCGACACGCTGATCATGACCGTGACGGCGACGATCGCCGGCGCGATCTCGATGCTCGCCAACTTCGCGATGTTCGCCGGCGCAACCGGCGACAACCGCAACAACCCGCTCGGCATCATCGGCTCGATCGCGATCATGTTCCTGGCGCCCATGGCGGCCCTGCTCGTGCAGATGGCGATCAGCCGCACGCGCGAGTATGAAGCCGACCGCGTCGGCGCGGAGATCGCAGGCCAACCCCTCTGGCTCGCCCGCGCGCTCGAAAACATCCAGAGCACGGCGCAGCGCATCGACAACCCGGAAGCTGAACGCAACCCCGCGACCGCGCACATGTTCATCATCAACCCGCTGTCGGGCCACGGCATGGACAACCTCTTCTCGACCCATCCGTCGACCGCCAACCGCGTCGCCAGGCTGCAAGGCATGGCGCAAGGCATGTACGGCGCCGCGCAAGAAGCGCCGCGCCGGGGCCCGTGGGGTTGAAGCCCGCGCCCGGCCGCAAGCCGCCGCCCGACACCCAAGGCCTAGGCGCGCGCAAAGCGGCCCTCGCCGCGCTCAGCGCCATCTTCTTCAACGGACGCCCGCTGGCCGAAGCCCTCGAAGGCTCGGTCGGCAAAGCAAATCTAGAACCGCGCGACGCCGCCTTCGCGCGCACCATCGTGATGATGGTCCTGCGCCGCCTCGGCCAACTCGACCACATCGTCGCGAACTTCCTGCGCGAACCGCTGCCGGTGCGCTCCGGCCCCGCCGAGTTGATCCTGCGCATCGCCGCCGCCGAACTTCTCTTCCTCGACGTCGCCCCGCACGCAGCCGTCTCGTCAGCCGTGACGCTCGCCGACCGCGACCACCGCGCGAAACACTTCAAAGGCCTCATCAACGCCGTCGCCCGCAAAATCGCCGCCGAAGGCAAAACGCTCCTCGCCTCAACCGACGCCGATCGCCTCAACACACCGGTCTGGGCGTGGGACGCATGGGCCGCGACCTACGGCGAAGAGACGGCGCGCGCCATCGGCCACGCGCACATCACCGAACCGCCGCTCGACATCACCGTCAAAGGCGATCCCGCGCTCTGGGCCGACCGCCTCGAAGCCACGCGGCTGCCGACAGGCTCGCTCCGCCGCACCGCGGGCGGCCGCATCGAAGACCTCCCCGGCTACAACGACGGCGCTTGGTGGATCCAAGACGCCGCCGCCGCGATCCCCGCGACGTTGCTCGGCTCGCTAAAAGGCAAAACGGTCATCGACCTCTGCGCCGCGCCGGGCGGCAAGACCGCGCAACTCGCAAGCCTCGGCGCCGACGTCATCGCCGTCGACCTCGCTTTCGAACGCATGAAGCGCGTGCGCACGAATCTCGAACGCCTGAATCTCAAAGCCGACATCCAAGTCGGCGACGCCCTCACCTGGCGTCCGAAAGAACAAGCCGACGCCGTCCTCCTCGACGCGCCCTGCACGGCCAGCGGCACCGTCCGCCGCCACCCCGACGTCCTCTGGCGCAAAGATTTTTCGGACGTGATGGCGCAAGCCGACTTGCAGCGCCGCCTCCTCGACGCCGCCGCGCAAATGGTCAAACCCGGCGGCACGCTCCTCTACTGCGTCTGCTCGCTCGCCCGCGAAGAAGCCGAAGACGTCGCGCAAGCCTTCCTGAACGCCAACCCCGCCTTCACCCGGCACCCACTGTCCCTGCGCGAATTGCACGGCGAGTCCCAGTTCCGGACCGAGGTGGGCGACCTGCGCACATTGCCCAGCCATTGGGCGGAATCCGGCGGCCTGGACGGCTTCTACGCGTGCCGCTTGCGGAGAACCGCCTGACGTTGATTGCGTGGAACCCACTGAATCGCTAAAGCCGCACCATGACGAAAAAGACGAAGATCGCGCCTTCCATCCTCGCCTCCGATTTCGCGAGGCTCGGCGAAGAAGTCCGCGCCATGACCGACGCCGGCGCCGATTACATCCACGTCGACGTGATGGACGGCCATTTCGTGCCCAACATCTCGATCGGCCCGCAAATGGTGAAGGCGCTCCGCCCTCACACCAAGCTGCCGCTCGACGTGCACCTGATGATTTCGCCAGTCGATCCCTTCATCAAGGAATTCGCCGACGCGGGCGCCGACATCATCACCGTTCACCCGGAAGCGGGCCCCCACGTCCACCGCACGATCCAATTGATCAAGAGTTTCGGCAAAAAAGCGGGTGTTTCGCTAAATCCGGGTTCTTCCATTTCCTCAATCGAGCATATCTTGGGCGACATCGACCTGATTCTCGTGATGACGGTCAACCCGGGTTTCGGGGGGCAAAGCTTCATCGATTCGCAGCGCGCGAAGATGCGGGACGTGCGTGCGATGATTGATCGATCGGGGCGAGCCATCGAGCTGGAAGTCGATGGAGGTATCAATGGGCAAACCGCAGCCCTCGCGATTGAAGCAGGAGCCGACGTCCTCGTCGCCGGAACGGCAGCCTTCGCAGGCGGGCCAGACCGTTATCGGGACAACATCGCAAAGCTCCGCGGCGGCTGAGGCAGCACCCGCGCACAAACCGAACATGCGCGCCCACACCGGCGCGCTGATCGCCGGCGCAGGCGAAGCCGCCGGCACATTCGCCGCGCGCCAACTCTACCGCAGCCAATACTGGCAGCGCGGCCTGAACGGCCCCGCACCCGACCGCATCCTCGTCAACCCGCGCTGCTTCTACCGAAAGAGCATGGCGGAAGCCGAACTCCTCATCATGGGCCGCTTCCGCTTGCCCGGCGGCGACGCGACCGCGCGCGACGGCTCACCGTTCTTCATCAAACCGCCCAGCGAACTCTGGTCGGAAAGCCTGCACTCGTTCCACTGGCTCCGCCACTTCGACGCCGGCGGGTCAGAGCCGGTGCAAGAACACCTGCGCCAACTCATCGCCCATTGGGTCAGGAGTTACGGCAGCTGGCACGAACTCGCCTGGCGCCCGCACGTCCTCGCCCGGCGCTTGATCACGTGGTCCAGCTTCGGCCGCCTGATCCTGCTCCACGCCGACGTCCTCTTCCGCTCGCGCGTGCTGCTCTCGATGGCGCGCCAAGCAAGACATCTGTCGAAGACAGCGCGCACAGCCGCCCCCGGCATGCCGCGCATGACCGCCGCCATCGGCCTCGTGCAATCGGGCGTCTGCCTGCCCGACGGCGATTGGCGCATGAACAAGGGCCTGCACATCCTCGCGAACGAACTCGGCGAACAAATCCTGCAAGACGGCGGCCACGTCTCACGCAATCCGGAAAACGTGCTCGCGATCGCCAGCGACCTCCTCGCGCTGATGGACGCGATGACGCAGCGCGACCTCATCATTCCCGTCACCATCCGGCGCGCGCTCGACCGCATGATGCCGATGATCCGCTTCATGCTGCACGGCGACGGCCGCTTGGCGCTGTTCAACGGCGGCACCGAAGGCGCGGAAGGCTGGGCGCAAACGCTGCTCACTTACGACACCGGCCGCAACAAGACGCCGCTGCACGCGCAGAACTCGGGCTATCACCGCATCGACTGCGGCCAGACGCAGCTCATCGCCGACACCGGTATCGCCCCGCCCGCGCGCCTGTCGTCGACCGCGCACGCCGGCTGCCTCTCCTTCGAACTCAGCGCCGCCGGCGAACGCATCATCGTCAACTGCGGCGCGTCATTGTTGAAAGGCCCCGAGTGGGTGCAGGCGATGCGCGCCACCGCCGCGCACTCGACACTATCGGTCGCCGACACGCCGTCCGCCCACATCGTCGCCGGCAAGTGGAGCGCCAAGCTTCTCGGCACGCGCCTCATCGAAGGCCCGACGCGCGTCGACGCCAAGCGCCGCGAAAGCGAAGACGGCATCCACATCGACGCCAGCCACGACGCCTACGCGGCGCCCTTCGGCCTGATCCACGAACGCCGCTGGTTCGTCTCCCACGACGGCAGCGACATCCGCGGCGAAGACAAACTCACCCCGCGTGACGCCGCGACCACCGCGCGCCGCTTCGTCATCCGCTTCCACTTGCACCCGACGGTGAAGGTCACGCGCATGGCCGACGGCCGCGCCGCGGTGCTGACCCTGCCCAGCGGCGCCACCTGGCGCCTGGGCTCCGACGCGCAACTCGAAATCACCGACAGCGTCTACCTGGCCGCGGGCGATGCCATCCGCAAAACCCACCAGATCATCATCGCCGGCGAAACCGGCCCCGAACCCGCCGCTGTCAAATGGGCGATCAAGAAAATCGCCGGTTTCGAACCCGACCCGCCTGTGAATTGAGACATTCCCTCATCTTCCGGTGGGGGGATGGCCGTGCTATTTCGCGCCTCGCCAATCTTAAAGGGTGAGGCTCTCCCATGTCGTCAGTTGATGCGCGTCCGGTCCGCCGGGCGCTCCTGTCCGTTTCCGACAAGACCGGCCTGGTCGATTTCGCCCGCGCGCTTTCTAAGCTCGGCGTCGACCTGATCTCGACCGGCGGCACATCGAAAGCGATCGCCGACGCGGGCCTCAAAGTCACCGACGTCGCAACCGTCACCGGGTTCCCGGAAATGATGGACGGCCGCGTGAAGACGCTTCACCCGCGCGTCCACGGCGGCCTGCTCGCGCTGCGCGACGATCCGGCGCACGCGAAGGCGATGAAAGAACACGGCATCGAAGGCATCGACCTTCTTGTCTGCAATCTCTACCCGTTCGAAGAAACCGTCGCCCGCAAAGCCGACTTCGAAGAGACCGTCGAAAACATCGACATCGGCGGCCCCGCGATGATCCGCGCCGCCTCGAAGAACCACGGCTACGTCGCGGTCATCGTCGACGTCGAAGACTACGCCACGGTGCTCACCGAACTCGAAGCCAGCTGCGGCACGCTCTCGATGGCGACGCGCAAAGCCCTCGCCGCCAAAGCCTACGCCCGCACGGCAGCCTACGACGCCGCCATCGCCACTTGGTTCGACGGTGAACTCAGCGCCGCGAAGAAGCCGGAAGAGCGCACCCCACCGCGTCGCTTCGCCATCGGCGGCAAACTGAAGCAAAGCCTGCGCTACGGCGAGAACCCGCATCAATCGGCCGCGTTCTACGTCACCGGCGAAAAACGCTACGGCGTCGCGACGGCCCAACAAATCGGCGGCAAAGAACTCTCCTACAACAACATCAACGACACCGACGCAGCCTACGAATGCGTCGCCGAGTTCGACACAAAAACCGCCGCCGTCGCCATCATCAAACACGCCAACCCCTGCGGCGTCGCCACGGCGCCATCGCTCGCCGAAGCCTATGCGTTGGCGCTGCGCTGCGACCCGGTCAGCGCCTTCGGCGGCATCGTCGCCTGCAACCGCAAACTCGACGGCGCCACCGCCGAGCAGCTCGCAAAAATCTTCACCGAAGTCATCATCGCCCCCGACGCCGACGAAGACGCGAAGAAAATCCTGAGCGCGAAGAAGAACCTGCGTCTGCTCCTCGCGGGCGGCCTCCCCGATCCCGCAACGGCCGGCGCAACATTGCGCAGCGTCGCCGGCGGCTTCCTCCTGCAAACACGCGACAACGGCCGCATCGCACCGAAGGACCTCAAGGTCGTCACCAAACGCAAACCGACCGACCAAGAAATCACCGACCTCATCTTCGCCTTCCGCGTCGCGAAACACGTGAAGTCGAACACCATCGTCTACGCCAAGGGCGGCGCCACCGCCGGCATCGGCGCCGGCCAAATGAGCCGCATCGACTCCGCCCGCATCGCCGCCTGGAAAGCGCAAGAGGCTGCGAAAGCAGCGGGCCTAACGGAATCGCTGGCAAAGGGCTCAGTCGTAGCGTCCGACGCCTTCTTCCCCTTCGCCGACGGCCTCATCGCTGCCGCCGAAGCCGGCGCCACAGCCGTCATCCAACCCGGCGGCTCCATCCGAGACGAAGAAGTAATAGCCGCCGCCGACGAACGCGGCCTTGCAATGGTCCTAACCGGCATGCGCCACTTCCGGCACTAAACTCTTCACCTCGTCATGGCCGGGCTTGACCCGGCCACCCAGTGCGCGCGTCGGCGCGCGCTAGAAACTCTCTTCAAGGCCGCCGGTGCGAACACGATCGAGTCTCCACGTCGCGCAGACGCTCGACGACTAGGTGGCCGGGTTAAGCCCGGCCATGACGGACAAGAAGGGTCGATCAATCCACCGCGACCGCGCGCTCGTTCTTCACGAACAGCATGATCACGAACCCCGTGCCCAGCAGCAGCAGCACCGATGCCAATCCGATGGCCTGGTTCTGCGACCACTCCGTCGCCCGCGCCACGACGAACGGCGCGAGGAACGCGGTCGCCGTGCCCGACAGCGCATAGAGGCCGAAGAACTCCGTCATCTTGGACGGTGGGGCGATGCGCGCCAGCATCGTGCGGCTGTTGGCATAGGACGCCGTGATGAAGATCGCGATGATGATCACGATGATCACATAGATGATCTCCGGCCACGACTTGAAGAACGGCAACCCATGTACCGCGGGCAGCGCCGTATCGTACGGAATGAAGAACAAAATCGTATCCGGCCGCATCGACAACGACAGCACCAGCCCGACCATCGTGCCCGCAACCGAAATCAGAATCCCGCGCTGCGAACCGAACGTATGGTCCAGCCATCCGCCGAACACACCGCCGAACGTCGCGAAGACGCTCAAGATCACGCCGTAGACGAGCATGTCGAGAGGCCCCCACGAAAACGTCGTCGCCGCGTAGATCCCGCCGAAAATCAGAATGGCGTTGTTGCCGTCGTTGTAGATCATCCGTCCCAGCAGATAGAGCCCCACGTTCCGGTAGTGCTCCAGCCCGCGCACGGTTTTAAGCAGCGCCGCCGTCCCGCGCCGCACAGCCTCGGCTGGCCCCAGAATGACGCGCGGTTGATCCGGTGTGAAGAAAAACAACGGCAGCCCCAAGATCGCAAACCACACGGCGAATAGAGGCCCGACCATCCGCTCCGGTTCATGCGCCGCCTGATCGATCCCGAACCACGGCGTCGCCGGCACGAACGGCCAATCGACGACGCCCGGCAGCACGAAGAAAATCAGCATGAACACAAGCAGGATCACGCCGGAAAAATTCCCAAGCGCCAGCGCCAACCCCGACAGCGCGCCGATCTTCTTCTCCGGCACCAACGTCGGCAGCATGGCGTTGTGAAACACCGCGGTGAAGTCGAACGCTGCAAACGTCGCAACCAGCAAAACGCACAGCGCGAAGAACGAAAGCCCCTGCTCACCGGGCAACGCAAACCACAAAGCCGAAGCCGTCAGCCCAAGCGCAACGGAGAAAGCGAACAGCCAAGGCTTACGCCGTCCGCCCGCATCGGCGATCGCGCCAAGAAACGGCGCGGTAACGGCGATGATCACGCCGGCCGCGGTGTTGAGGTCCGCCCACAACGCCTGCCCCTTCACCGGATTGCCGACCAGATACTGCGCGAAGTACGGCGCAAAAATATAAATCGTGATCAGCAGAACATGCGGATTGCGCGCCCCCTCGAACCAAGCCCACGCCCACTGCCCCAACGGCGAAGCGCAAGCTTCACCGCTCGCCGAGACGCCTTCATGCGGCGTTGTCCACCGCTCGCGCAGAGAAGGCTTCGCGTCCGGTACTGAATCGCTCATCTGAACCCGAATAGTGAAATGGCGCGGTACGCAAGCTTACGCACGAACCACCGCGACACGCGAGTGCCTTGACGCTGCCGACGCGGGCTGATCCTGATGCCCGACACGAAATTGATCGCGATCTGAAACCGCCCGCCAAATGCTGATGCCTTGGGAAGCCGTCGCCGCGGCACTAGTTGCCGCCGTGATGCACGCGGGCTGGAACGCCGGGCTGAAGGGGGGCAACGACCGCCTGCTCGACGCGGCGCTGCTCTTCTCGGTCGCAGGCGCCATCGGCCTGATCTCGACCATCTTCGCACCTGCAATGAACATCGAAGCCGCATGGTGGATCGCACTCACCGCCGTGCTCCACATCCCTTATGTCTTCTACCTCGCGCGCGCCTACGAACTCGGCGAGCTCAGCCACGTCTACACCATCGCGCGCGGCCTCCCGCCGCTGATGATCACCGGCCTCGCGGCGGTGACGGTGGCTGAGATCCCGACACCCGTGGCCGTCTTCGGCATCGGTCTCATCAGCTTGGGCATCCTCACCGTCGGCATGAGCCCCGGCGCCCACCGCCGCGGTACGATCATCGCCGCCATCGTCGCCGTGACGATCGCGCTCTACAGCGTCTCCGACGGCATCGGCGTCCGCGTCTCGGGCAGCGCGCTCGCCTACAACGGTTGGGTCTTCGCCGCGGTTGGAGCAGCGACGATGATCATGGCCGTAGCCAACCGCGGCGCGAGCGCCATCATCCCCTACGCACGCGTCAACTGGCGCCGCGCCATCATCGGCGGCGTCCTCTCCTACGTCAGCTACGGCCTGGTCCTCTGGGCGATGACGTTCGCGTCCATCGCCGGCGTCAGCGCCTTCCGCGAAACCTCCGTGGTCTTCGCGTCGCTGATCGGCATCCTCTTCTTCGGCGAAACAGCAGGCCCCCGCCGCATCATCGGCGCCCTGATCGTGGCCCTCGGCGCGGTCGTATTGAAGCTGACTTGACGGCAAATGCAGTAGAACCGCTATCGACAGGCGGTCGCCCTCAGGGAAGAATAGAGCCTCAGTGACACCGATCTGCTCTTGGGGAAGCCATGAAAAGACTGTCGGCCGTTCTCGTCGCATTGATCGCGACCGCGTCGCCCGCGATAGCGGACGACGATCTTCTTATGATCGAGCCGGCGTCAAGCGACCTCGTTGCGTCCGCGCCGCCGGGCACGCAAGTCGAGGTCAAGCCCGGCGACATCGTCTACTGGGAGGATGAGCGTAAGGTGCCGTTGGCCATCGTTGGCGGCCAACTCGACCAGGGCCTCGGGCTTCTTCGGTTCGAAGCGCGCGCTGGCGGAGGGCGCGCGCCTACGCAAGGCGTCGCTCCGCGGGCGGACGATCTACTGCGCCATCGACCGCTACGCACAGGAAGAGAACAAAGGCGTTCTGTGCATGGCCGACGATGGCGCGCACGGCGCTTTCGATCGCTCGCTCAAACTATCGCTGAGTCGCAAGACCAAACCGGGCAACGTCATCGTCAGCGGCGTCGACGAAACGCCGGTCGAGCCGGCGCTGCCCTACCGCGCCGAGAACGCTTATGCCTCGGTTGCGGGCCTGCGGGCCGTCGTGCGCTATCGCGGCGTGAAGGACGGAAGCGGCGTACTCGCGTGCGCTCTCGAGGCCAAGGGCGAACTGCCGCCGGGCCTGAAGCGCTTACTGTTCCACGACAAGGACGCGCGCGAGGAAAGCGAAACGCCTTTCGCGGTTCCCACCGCGTCACCGGCGCGCGTCGCCGTTCCCATCTGCTTCGTCGAGCAGTCGTTCCGCAAGCTCATGGGCATGGTGGAAGGAACGATAGCCTCCGAGCGTGACGAACGTCCTGCCGTGATCGAGGTTGCGCGCGCGGACGACAAGGCGATCGCCGTGCGTCTCGTGCGCCCGTTCGCCGCCTGGTTCGTCAGCTACGACAAAGGCCCGAACGACACCGGCTCGATGTCGTTCCAGCAACAGGACAAATAGCTAGCCCATCAAATCGCGGATCTGACTCGCAGCCAGCGTCAGCCGCGCGACAGTGAACGTGCCCGACCGTTCGAGATCGGTGATCAGCACGTTCACGCGCTCCACCTGCTCGCCATGCGCCTGCGCCCACGTTTCGACGGCGGCCGTGCCCGCCTGACGATCGTCGCCCTGCGTGCCGTTCGCCAATGCCTGCGACGCCAACGCCCGCTGATGCACAGCCAGATCGTCGATCAACCGCCGCACCGCCAACCTGTCCCAATGCTCCGGCAAGTTCATGCGTTCGGCCGCCAACCGCAACCGGTCGACGCCGATCGTCCTCGACGCCGCGAAATAGGCCCCCGCCACCATGTCCAGCGGCTTCTTCGTTTCCGTCGACAGCCGCGCGATATCCGGCGTCGCGCCGACCGCGGGCAGGGCGCCCACGTCGTCCGCCAATTCCTCCGGCACGCCCGCGCTGCGCAGCTCCGAGATGGTCGCTTCGATCACTTTGCTCTCGGCCTCGGACACCAAATTCGCAAAGGTCCCGCGCAGTTTATCGACGCATGCCCCATAAGGCGCGATCGCCTCGGCAATCGACACGCTCGCCGGAATGTGCCGGTGGAACCACAGCGTTTGACGCATGAGATGGAGCGCCAGCTTCGTATGCATGCCGACCTGAACGGCCGCCGGTATCTTGTTGTCGAGCGCATTGATGCGCGCTGCCAGCTTGTCGATGCCGAACGCATGCAGCGCAATCGTGTAAGCGCGCGCCAACGCCGGCGACTCCGCGGCGCTCGCTTCTTTCAGCCGGTGCATGAACACCGGCCCGCCGCGATTGATGATGTCGTTCGACAAGCACGTCGCCACGATCTCGCGCTTCAACCGGTGCGCGGCCATGGCCTTCGGAAAGCGGTCCCCGGCCTCGCGCGGGAAGTAGTCCTTCAGCGTCGCGACGAAGAACGGATCATCCGGCAACGGCGAAGAGTTCAACTCGTCGAACACCTGAAGCTTGGCATAGGCCAGAAGCACCGCTAGTTCCGGTCGCGTCAAACCTTCCTGCCGGTTCGCCCGCTCGCGCAAACTGTCGTTCGACGGCAAGCCCTCAACGGTGCGGTTCAACCGTCCGTCGCGCTCCAGTGCCCGCATGAAGCGGCCATAGGCGTCCGATTCCCAATACCCGCCGCTTTGCGCGACGCTCAGCGCCAGCGTCTGATTGTAGTTGTCGGCAAGAACCAACGCGGCAACGTCGTCCGTCATGCGCGCCAGCAACGCATCGCGCTCGCCGGCTTTGATCTCGCCCGTCGTCGTGCCGACGTTGAGCAGGATCTTCAGGTTCACCTCATGGTCAGACGTGTCGACGCCGGCCGAATTGTCGATGGCGTCCGTGTTGATGCGCCCGCCGCCGCGCGCGTATTCGATGCGCCCGGCCTGCGTGAAGCCCAAATTCGCGCCTTCGCCCACGACCTTTGCGCCGACATCCCGCCCGTCGATGCGCACCGCGTCGTTCGCCTTGTCGCCCGCATCCGCGTTGTTCTCGGCCGAAGACTTCACGAACGTGCCGATACCGCCGAACCACAACAGATCGACCTGCGCCTTCAGCAGCGCCTTCATCACCTCCGAGGGCTCGGCATACTCGGCCGTGATGCCCGTCAGCGCCCGCACTTCCGGCGACAACGGGATCTTCTTCATCGATCGCGAGTAGACGCCGCCGCCCTTCGAAATTTTCGACTGGTCGTAGTCCGCCCACGACGAACGCGGCAGATCGAAGATGCGCTGACGCTCGGCGAAACTCGCCGCCGGATCGGGATCCGGATCGAGAAAAATGTCGCGATGGTCGAATGCCGCGACCAACCGCGTCGCGTGCGACAGCAGCATCCCGTTGCCGAACACGTCGCCCGACATATCGCCGACGCCCACGACCGTGAACGGCGACGTCTGAATGTCGGTGCCGATCTCCCGGAAGTGCCGCTTCACCGCTTCCCAAGCGCCACGCGCGGTGATGCCCATCTTCTTGTGGTCGTAGCCGACGGATCCGCCGCTTGCGAACGCGTCGTCCAGCCAGAACCCGTAATCCTTCGAAATACCGTTCGCGATATCGGAGAACGTCGCCGTCCCCTTATCCGCCGCGACGACGAGATAAGGGTCGTCGCCGTCATGCCGCACGACATCCTTCGGCGGCACGATCTTGCCGTCCGCCGCGATATTGTCGGTCACATCCAGCAGCGACGCGATGAACGTCCTATAGGCGGCGATCCCGCCCGCCATCCAAGCCTCGCGGTTCGAAGCCGGCGGCAACTTCTTCGGATAAAACCCGCCCTTCGAACCGACCGGCACGATGACCGCGTTCTTCACCTGCTGCGCCTTCACGAGGCTCAACACCTCGGTCCGGAAATCTTCGCGCCGGTCCGACCAGCGCAACCCGCCGCGCGCCACTTTGCCGAAGCGCAAATGAATGCCCTCGACCTCAGGCGAACACAGGAAAATCTCGACCATCGGCCGCGGCAACGGCAGCTCTTCGATTTTGGCTGAGTCGATCTTGAACGCGATCGAGGACCGCAACGCTCCATCGGGCCCGGCCTGATAGAAATTCGTGCGCAACATCGACTGCACGACATTGCGGAAGCGTCGGATGATGCGGTCGTCGTCAAGGCTCGGCACCTTGGCCAGCGCATCGTCGATCTCCGCATTGATGCGCGCCTGCGCCTCATCGCGATCGCCAGCTTTCGGGTCAAAGCGCGCATGGAAAAGCCGCGCCAGCGCCGCCGCGATCCGCGGATTGCGCGCCAGCGCCTCTTCCATCAACGCCTGGCTCGCCGCAAACGCCGCTTGCCGCAGATACTTGCCGACCGATCGCAGCAACGCGACGTCGCGCCACCCCAGCTCGGCCAGCAAGGTCAGCTTATTGAACCCGTCGCTCTCCGCCCGCCCGTTCCAAACCGTCAGGAACCCTTCCTCGAACAGGCGCATCACGCGCTCGCGTTCGGGGTTCAACGCGCCGCGCAGTTCCAGATCGTGGATCGTGAGAACGCCACGCTCGCTCTTGACCGGATAATTGATCTCTTCGATCGCGCGCAGCCCGAAATTCTCGAGCACGGGCAGAAGATCGGAAAGCTCGATCACCCCGCCCGCATGATAAATCTTGAACCGGATCACGCCGTCCGCGCGGCTCGACCCGCTCGATGACCGCAGCGCCAGCGAACCCGGCCCCGCCTCCGCCACCTCTTCCAGCTTGTCGATATCGAGAATGGCCTCGGTCGGCCCGTAAGCCTCGCGATAACCTTCGCTGAACGCCATGCCGTATTGCGCGAAGATGGAATTCGCCCGATCCGGCGCGAGGCCCGCGGCAAGCGCATCCGCGAAGTCGTCGCTCCACAAACGCACGGCGCGCTCGACCTTCACCTGAAGCGCGTCTTCGTCGAACGCCGGCCGCCGCCCGTCGGGAAACGCGATCGTATAAAGGACGCGCGTCATCTGGCCTTCTTCGGTGCGCGGATAGGCGCCCGTGATCTGCCCGCCCAGCGCCTCCTTCAAAATCTGACCCAGCGTGCGCATCAACCCGCCGCGAAACTTGTCGGCCGGGAAATAGATCAACGCCGACGCGAACCTGTCGAACGTGTCGAAGCGGACGAAAGCCTTCGTATGCGGCCGGTCGCCGAAATGCGCCAGCGTCGGCGCTATGCGCAGAAGATCCTCTTCGGAAATCTGAAACAGCTCGTCGCGCTGAAACGTCTCAAGCACCACCGCCAACGCCTTGGCGTTGTGGCTGCCTTTGGCGAATCCGGCGCGCTCCATCACGTTCTTCACCTTGCGGCGCAGGAACGGAATGTCGCGCGGGCTTTCGCTATAGGCGGTCGACGTGAACAGCCCGACGAACCGCCGCTCGCCGACCAACTTGCCCGACGGGTCGAACCGCTTGATGCCGATATAATCTTCTTGCACGCGCCGGTGCACGGGCGACCGTTCGATCGACTTCGTGACGATCAGAGGCGACGGCTGCATCAGGAACGCGCGCACCTCGCGCGTCAGCGCCGCGCGGTCGCCGCCGCGCCGGATGACCCGCCGCTCGGGATCGCGCAACAGGCCCAAGCCCGACTCCGGCACGGGCACCAACTGCCCGTCGCCGTTCTTGGCTTCGAAGGTGTAATCGCGCGAGCCCAAGAAGGTGAAGTGATGCTCCTTCAACCACTTCAGGAACGCCAGACTCTCGTCGATCTCCTCGCGCGGCGCCTGCGGCGGATGTTGCCAAAGCTCGGCGATGGACTCGTCCAGCCGCATGATCATCGTCGGCCAATCGGCCACCGAAATCGCGACATTGCGCAGCACGCGCGTCACGCCCGCCTCGATGTCGTTCAGCGCCGCCTGATCCGAGATGCGCGAGAACGCGACGCAGATCATGCTGTCAGCGGTCGCGCCCACCGCCTTGCCGTCGACCAGTTCGCGCAGGCGTCCGACGCCGTCGCGCTTGACCCGGATGATCGGATGGAAGACCGCTCGAACCTGCAACCCGCGATCGTTGATCTCGCTCAAGACCGAATCGACCAGGAACGGCTTGTCCTCGTTGATCGTGACCAAAAGCGTCACCGGCGCGGTGAACCCGTCGTGATCGGCTGTTGGGTTGAACGCCCGCACGAAGGAAGATTTCGAAGGCCGCTCCTGCGCCGCGCGCCAGAACAGCCGGGCGATCCCGGCCAGCGCGTCTTGCGAAAAGATCTTCAAATCTTCGGAGGCGGCGCCGGCGTAGAAGAGTTCGGCGAAGCGGGAGAATCCCTGCGGATCCGATTCAAGCGGAGCTGTCATGGTGTCTCGAACGACAAAGGGACCGTGGGTGCGCGTACAACGGCCGGACAGGATGCAGGCCGGATACTAATCGCAAATCACATTTGCGTCCGCTTCATGCGTCGGCTTTTCACCGAACGCAACCCTTGTCCCCAGCGGCAACCCGTGCGAACGAACTCGCCGCTTCGCAATCGCAGCAAGGTTCATGGCCAGACCACCCGCGGAAGTCGTCGTCTTCGACACCGAGTTCACCGCGTGGCCGGGCTCGATAGCGCGCGCCTGGGGCGGCCCCGGGGAACACAAAGAGATCATCCAAATCGGCGCCGTGATTCTCGACGCGGCAACCCTCCAAGAACGCCGCGCCTTCTCGGTCCTCATCCGTCCGGTGCTGAACCCGGTGCTGTCGGAATACCTCGTCGACTTGACCGGCATCACCAACGAACGCCTGGCCGCAGAGGGCGTAGACTTCGCCACCGGCGTCACGCGCTTCGTGGAACTCGTGGGCCCGCGCCCGCTGCACGCCTACGGCCGCGACGACCGCATCATCGCTGCCAACGCCCAACGTTTGGGGAAGCCGAAACTCTGGCCGAACCTGCCGACGACGAACTTGAAAGAGTGGCTCCTCAAGGTCGGCATCCCGCTCGCCGGCGTCCACTCCGGCAATCTTTCGGCGCATGTCGGCGCAACGTCGCAAGGCGTCGCGCACAATGCATTGGTCGACTCAAGATCGCTGGCCGAAGCCGTGCGCTACCTCGTCGCCAAAGGCGCGCCGAACCCCTTCATCTAACCGTCGTACCGGTAATGCCCGGTAACGGTCAGCCCGAACAGCATGTCCTCGATCTGCGGCCCCGCGCCGATATTGTGCAGAACCAGCGGACGCTGCCCGTCGCTCGACCACCGTTCGGTCACAAGCCCGATATGCGGCCGCCCGTCGGCGAGCGCCCAGGCAACGACATCACCCGGCTTGTAGTCCCGCCCCTCAAGCGTCGGCTTAATCGAGGTCCCGTGCCGCTTGAAGAAGGTGGCGAGGTTCGGCACCCGACGATGATCGATATTCGTATCAGGGGCCTTCAGTCCCCACCGCTTCGGGTAAACGTGAAACGCCTTGCGCATGTCCTCATGGACAAGACGCTGCAAGTCGATGCCCAGCAGGCGATACGCCCGCACGATTTCGTCCGCGCACACGCCGCGGCTCGCATCGACATCGCCGTTGGGATAACTGATCCGCTCATAGGCCGCGTCATAGATGACCGAATGCGTCGCCCGTTCTTCGGCCGCCGCCGCCAGCCTCAAGCCGAAGCCAAGCCTCGCGTCGTTCCAATCCTTGTTGACGCGCGCGCGGTCCAGCACGTGTGTCATGCGCTGCACGACGTCGGGCGCGGCATCGCACGCACCGACGGCCGTCATCATCGCAAGGGCAAACCAAAGGCGAAATCGAACGGGTCTCATGGCCGTGACGCTCGCCACAAATCGAGGCGTCAATGCGGCGCAAACCCGGCGACATCCGCAATTCGAATTAAATGCAAGCAATGCCGGTCAGCAGACGTTAGATCGCCCGCGCCAGACTCCCGCGCATGATAGACGCCATGAACACAGGTTTGGCGGGCCTTCGCGCCGCCGAGACGCGCGTGAACGTGCGCGCGCAAAACATCGTCAACGCCCAGAGCGAGGACTACCGTCCGCTCGAGGCCGAACAAACGACCGATGAATCCGGCGCCCCCAGGGTCCGCGTCTCGCGCCCGCCCGAACTCCAAGGCGAGTACCCTTTCGTCGATCTCGCGGCAGAGATCGTCGATATGAAGATGGCGCAACGCGCCTACGAAGCGTCCGCCAAAGTGATCCGCACCGCCGACGAAATGTCGAAAACGCTCCTCGACACGTTCGCCTAAGAGATCACTTCTCGGCCAGCAACTTCTCCATCTGATCCATAATGCGGTTCATCCGCGCCTCCAGTGCGCGATACGGCACCGGCGTCGCCATGTCCACGCCCGCGGTCTTGTAGAGGTTGTACGGATAGTCCGACCCACCGGCGCTGAGCAGCGCAACGAACTTCTTCCGCGCGGGCTCCCCCTGCTTCGCGATCGCATCGGCGAGATACGCCCCGCCCGCCATCGACGTCGCATAATTGTAGACATAGAACCCGCGATAGAAATGCGGAATGAACGCCCACTCGACGCAATAGGCCGGATCGACCTTCATCACGCCCTTCGCCGCCCCGTGATACCGGCGAAGCAGATCGCAATAGACTTGCGTCATCCGCTCGCCCGTCAAGGGCTCACCCTTCTCGGCCAGCGTATGCGTGTTGAGAAGAAACTCGGCGAACATCGTCTGCCGGAAATAACTCCCGCGAATCTGGTCCAACGCCTCGTTCAAGAACGCGATCTTCTCCTCGCGCGTCTTGGCCTCGCGTAACATGTACTCGAACAGCAGCACCTCGTTGGTGATCGAGGCGGTCTCGGCCGTGAACGTCGAATAGTTGGACAACTCGTAGGGCTGCGCCTTCTTCGTCAGCACCGTATGCACCGCATGCCCCCACTCATGCGCAAACACCGACAGCGAGTCGTAATCGTCGTTGTGATTGAGCAGCAGATAGGGATGAACGTCATACGCCGCGCCGTTCATATAGGCGCCGCTCGACTTGCCCGGCTGCGGATAGACGTGCATCCACCGCTTCGAGAAGCCTTCTTTCAAAACGTCGGTGTAATCGGTCCCGAACGGCGCCAGCGCCGCCAGCGTCAAGCGCTTGGAATCATCGACGTTGTACGTGTTCTTGATCGACGTCAGCGGCGCATAGACGTCGTAGTAGGCCAGATCATTGACCTTCAGCATCCGCGCGCGAAGCTTCAGATATCGATGAAACGTCGGCAACGCGCGATTGACCTCCGCGATCAGCGTCCGCACCACCGGCTCGGGCATGTTGTCGGCGAACAAAGACTGCTCAAGCGCCGTCTTGTACTTGCGCGCCTTCGCGTTGAACACGTTGCCCAGCATCGCCGCCTGCAGGTTCGCGCCGAGGGTCCCCTCGAACGCTTTGAACGAACCCCAGAACGCATCGAACACCTTCTTGCGATCGGCGCGGTTCGACGACTGCCGGTTCTTCTCATAAGCCGCTTGATCCAGCTTCAACGACTTGCCGTCGGACAGCGTAACAGTCGGGTAGGGCAGTTCGCCGTTCGAGAAAATCGAATAGACCTGCCCCGGCTGCCCCAGCGGATTGGCCGACTGTGCCATCACGTCTTCGGTTTCCGGGGACAGCGTATGCGGTGCGCCGCGCAACACATCGCGCAGGAAAAACGCGTTCTTCTTCAAGCCGGGCTCGGCCGCGATAAAGCTCTCGACCTTCGCCGCTCCGATCGAAAGCACCTCCGGCCTGATCCAAGCCGTGGCCTCGCCGAACCGTGACAGCAGCGTCGAGCCTGCTTGATTGCGCGCCTGCTCGGCCGACGCCCGCACGTCCTCGTCCGACTTCAACGACGAGTAGACCGCCATCCGCGCCAACCGCTTGTCGAGTGCGCCAAGCGCATCCATCGCCTTCAGCATCGATTTCGCGTCGCGCCCCAAGGTCCCCTTGAACCGCGCGATACCGGCGACGTCTTTCTCAAGCGCCGCGCGCTCGCTCTCCCAAGCCGCAACCGTCGGGAAGAGGTCGCGCAGATCCCAGGTCAGAGCCGGATCGTCTTTCGGCGCCGCCACGGCCGTGCCGAACAAAAGCAAACTCGCACACGCCGCTAGAAAAAACCGGGACATGGATCAACCCCTCGCTCGAAGCCCGCCGAACCCTAGGTCGCGCCCGCCGCCAACCTCAATGCATCAACGGGTGGCTTTCACGGACCTTTGATCGCCGCCGCCCGCACAGGCCCGGCACACGCCCGTGATCTCGATCGTCTGCCGCTGCACGCTGAACCCCGCGTCGGCCGCCTCCCGATCAATCGCCCGCCGCAGCCCGACCGCATCGCTCTCCTCGACCGTCCGGCAGCGTTCGCAGATAAAGAGGCATGCATCATGGGGACGGTGCGGGCCGAAACAGGCGACATAGGCGTTGAGCGAGTTGATCCGGTGGATCAACCCATGCTCCATCAAGAAGTCGAGCGCCCGGTAGATCGTCGGCGGCGCCGCCTTTCGGTCCCCGCCCAGACGCGCCAACAGGTCATACGCCCCGACCGGACTGTGACTCTCGCAAACCAGCTCCAGCACCCGCCGGCGCAGTGGCGTCAACCGCGCCTCAGAGGCGCTCATAAGCGTCTCCGCCGCCGCCACGGCGTCAGCCATGCACGCACCGTGATCATGCTTCGTTTCAGCCGTCGCCGGTGCTGATCTTTTGAGCGGTTCGCGGTTCACCAAGAAACTCCCGTCTTCGGGAAACTAGCAGAAACCGGCTCCCGCCGTAGGGGCCGATATACGCACAGGTTGTGCACCGCACAACGGCCCAAGGTGCCCAAAACCGTTGCGCTTCTGCCTCACAAACGGTCCGTATGTGATGGTTTTGTCATTGAAGCGTTGACTCAAGCACCTTCTGCGTGTGGTCTTGATGCGGGGAGCTAGGAATGGGGGCCAAGGCATCAATATGCCTGCGTTTTTCCCTGTTTCTGGCCAAAGAATAAATAGGTGTGGGTAGGAGGAATTTCATGTCGAAGTCGAAAGTCGTCCGCGTAGCTTTGTTGGGGTCAGCGGCGGCGGTCGCGCTCTTGGGTGCAACGACTGCCCAAGCGGTCGAGACCAAGTTCGGTGACGTTCAAATCATTTTCGACACGACGGTGTCGATGGGCGCTTCGATGCGCACCGCCGAACGCGAAACGGAATTCCTGCCTGAGGGCAATGGCGGTCCGGTCGACCCGCGCACCAGCGGCGTCATCGCCGTCAACACGCCGACGGTTGTCCTCGCGCCCGGCCTCTTCGGCCGCAACACGTACACCGCCAACGTCGACAACCACGACGGTTCGGTCAACACGGACGACGGTCGCTTGAACTTCGACAAGGGTGACCTGATCGGCGCGACGATCAAGGCCAACCACGACCTCCAAGTGAAGTATCAAAACTACACCTTCTTCGCCCGTGCCGTCGGCTTCTACGACGTGGTCATGAACGATCATGATGTGGGTGAACGTTCGGAGTTGAACGACCGCGCGCTCGGCGACGTGGGCCGCAACTACGAACTGCTCGACGCGTTCGTATCGGCCGACTACGTGATCGCCGACTTGCCCGTGAACCTTCGCGTCGGCAAGCAAGTGATCAACTGGGGCGAGAGCACGTTCATTCTGCACGGCAACAACGTCTTCAACCCGATCGACGTCGGTGCCTTCCGCCGCCCCGGTTCGGAAATCAAAGAAGCGCTCGTTCCGGTCAACGCGGTTTCGGGCTCGATCTCGCTGCCCTTCGACGTGTCGATCGCGGCCTACTACGCCCTTGATTGGGAGCCGTTTGAAATCGATCCCTCCGGCACGCCGTTCTCCGGCGCCGACGTCGTCGAAGACGGCTCGGGCGTTGGCGGCAACGTCGGACGCGTCAGCTTCCTCTCGGGCAGCCCCCTCTCGGGTTCGCGCCGAAACTGTAATGCACTCGCCAACGGCAACACCGCGACAAACCAGGTTCAGCAAGACATCGCGACGTTGCTCCCCGGTGCGGGCCTCTTGGCCGGCGGCGCGGGCGGCAGCGCGGGCAACCCGAACGTCTCGACAGCGGGCCGCCTCGACTGTACGGACGACAACGCGTTGACCGGCATTCTGGCCAACACCATCAGCTACCAAAGCTTCTACTCGATCGGGAACAACGAACGGGTGAAGTTCGGCCTGATCGACGCGCTGGGCAGCGAAGGTATGTCGCGGGAAGCGGCCGGCATCGTGGATCGTGACGACACCATCCAGGCGGAAGACGACGGTCAGTTCGGCGTCTCGGCGCGCTATTATGCGGATTGGCTGGGCGGCACCGAGTTCGGCGCCTACTTCCAGAACTATCACAGCCGTCTGCCCTTCATCAGCGAAGTGGTCCAGGGCGCGCCGGAACTCGGTCTCTCTGTGACGGGCGATTCAGCGGCCGCCACGAGCGGCGGCATCGGCGGACGTCAGTTGCTCCCGGCGGGTTGCGGCTATACGGCCGCGATTGCGGGTAACACGGCAGCGGCGAACGCGACGGCGGCGGGCACATTGGCGGCAATCAATGGCCTGGCCTTTGGCGGTGACCTCGCAAATCGTCCCGTCGGTGACCAGCAGAACCTTCTTGATCCGGCTGTCAACGCAGCGCTGGTTCAGGCGGGCTTGCCGGGCTTGCAATTGACGCCGAACGGGGCCGGTTCGTATGACCACGTGCTGAACGCGATGCGCTTGAACTGCGCTCTCGCGTGGTATCAGTCGACGGCATCGCTCGCAGGCGCGGGCTTCGGTTTGCAGTTGATCAACGGTGCGGAAACGCTGACCGCCAACCCGAACCTCGGGCTGATCGTCGAATATCCGGAAGATATCGAAATCTACGGCATGAGCTTCAACACCACGATCTTCGGTTGGGGCGTGCAGGGTGATTTCTCGTATCGTCCTGAGGCGCCGTTCCAGGTCGACACCGACTCGCTTACCATTACGGGTGCGTGGCTTGGCTGTTCGCTCACGATCGGTGCAGGTGCGGCTTCGACGGCTCTGTCGGGCGCGGCGGGCTTGACCACCATTCGTGAAACGGACGGTGCGGGCCTCACCCCGCAGTGTGCGGCGAACTCGGGCATCGGCCAGAAGATCAGCGGCGTGATGTACAACGAGATGATCACGATGAACCTCGGCACGACCGCGACGTTCACGCAGTCCGAATGGTGGGTTGATGCCATCGGCGGCGATCTGGGTATCTTCGTGACCGAGTTCGGCCTCGTTCACGTGCCGGATGTTGAAGAAAACAACGACGCGCTGGGCACGCCGTCGGCCGTGAATGGCTTCCGCGCCGCACAGTACCAGGGCACGGGCTGCAACGGTTCGAACCTTGGCCTTGGTGGTCTGCTCGGCCTCGACGGCAAGACGCAGAAGCAGTGCCGTCCGGACGACACCTCCATGGGTATGGTGCTGTTGGCCAGCATGGACTACAACAACGCCTTCAACACGGGCTGGCTTGTGACGCCGCGCATCGCCTACTCGTACGACTTCTGGGGTTCAACCCCGGCGCCGTACAGCAACTTCCTTGAGGATCGCCAATCGGTGAATCTCGCGGTAACCGGCACTCTGAACAACAACCTCCGGGTTGGCGCCAGCTACACGAACTTCTTCGGTGGTCACATCAACAACAAGTCGAAGGATCAGGATTTCGCGTCGCTGACGGCGAGCTACACGTTCTAAGGGCGGGGGGCATAACCGCACACAGAACTTTGAAATCAGGTGGAGGAAACTCAAGTGAAGAAGACGAAGTTGTTGTTGTTGGCCACGGCGGTAGTTGCCTTATCGGGCGGCAGTGCGTGGGCGAAGTCCTCGGCTGATCAGGTTGCTCGTTTGGGCAAGGACCTGACGCCGATGGGGTCGGAACGAGCGGGCACGCCTGACGGGATGGTGCCGGCGTGGGATGGTGGCCTTTCGGCGCCGCCTGCGGGAGTGAAGTTCGACCCGAAGAAGGACAATCTGCCGAACCCGTTTGCGAGCGATCCCGTGAAGTTCACGGTGACGGGCGCGAACGCGGCTCAGTACGACCAATATTTGACGGATGGCCACAAGGCCATGCTGAAGAAGTTTGGTTCGTACAAGCTGAAGGTCTACGAGTCGCGCCGGACGTGCGCTTTGCCGCAATATGCGTATGAAGCGATCAAGTACAACGCGGCGAACGCCGAACTGACGCCTGACGGCGACGGCATCAAGAACTTCAAGGTCGGTTATCCGTTCCCCATCGTGAACAACGCGATGGAATTGATGCACGACAAGCGGTTCTCGTTCCGCGGCTACAAGGTGACGCGTCAGTTTGCGGCGGCGCCGGTTCAATCGAACGGTTCGTACAATCTGATCTCGGTGCAGGACGAAGCGATCTTCCGCTACGCGAACCCTGGCGTGAAGTCGTCGGATGAGCTGAACAACATCGGCTTGCTCTACATCGCCAACACGATCGCCCCGGCCCGTTTGGCCGGCAACGTGATCTTGGTTCACGAGTCGATCAACTCGGCAGTTGAGCCGCGTAAGGCTTGGGCGTACTCGCCTGGCACGCGCCGCGTTCGCCGCGCGCCGGACGTCGCTTACGACAACCCGGGCACGAACACGGACGCCATGTCGACGTCGGACGCGTTTGACGGCTTCAACGGCGCCTTGGATCGCTACACCTGGGATCTGAAGCCGCGTCAGGTGAAGTTCATCGCCTACAACTCGTACGACATCTTGAAGACGAAGTACGCGGACTATGTGAAGCCGTCGCATCCCAACCAGGATGTGGTTCGCTATGAGCCGCATCGTGTTCACGTGGTCGAAGCCAAGCTGAAGCCCGGTTCGCGTCACATCTATGCGCGCCGCGTCTTCTACATGGACGAAGACTCGAAGGTCGTGAACAACGCGGAGAACTACGACGGTCGTGGCCAGCTGTGGCGCTTCCAGGAAATCCCGCTGGTGAACGCGTATCACGTTCCCCACTGCGGCACGGGCGCTCTGGAGTTGGTGTATGACCTGCTCTCGAGCCGTTATCTGGCGCTGTCGATGCGCGCGGAGGAGCCGCCGGTGAACTACTTCGCCGACGAACTCAACGAAGCGCGTTACACGCCGGAAGCCATCCGCACGCTGGGCGTCCGCTAGATCTGGGCGTAAGCTGAACTGAATGGGGCCGGTCTTCGTAATCGCGAAGGCCGGCCTTTATCTTGTGTAAATGGGAACGGTGGTGCGATGTCGAGTCGGCTTCACCACCAAGACACCAAGACACCAAGACACCAAGACACCAAGACACCAAGAATTTGAGGGCCACGAAGAAGCCGATGCAGCTCAGAGATGAATCTTCAGCGCGCCGCAGGCGCGCTATCGACAAGTCGGAGAGCTACCTTCACCGTCTCAACTGTCTGGGCCTCTTGGTGCCTTTGTGCCTTGGTGGTCAAGCTGAATCGAAACCGCATCAACCGCAGCCGTAGAGTCTGATCAGAGAGTCCGAAGGGTAAGCCGATGAAGTTGAGACCGTCGCACATCGCCATCGCCGCAGCACTTGCCGGCGCAGGCTTCCTCGCGCCGATGGCGCTGTCGGTAGTGCCGCCGAAGGACGGCCACGCCGTTCAGTCGAAGCTGGCGCAAGAGGCGTTGCTCTTGGGGGTGACGCGGGCGGGCAAGCGGATCGTGGCGGTTGGCGAGTACGGGAACATCCTGCTCTCCGACGACGACGGCAAGACGTGGCATCAGGCCAAGGACGTGCCGACGACGGTGACGCTGACGGCGGTTCACTTTGCCGACGAGAAGACCGGTTGGGCAGTGGGTCACGACACGCTGATCCTGCACACGACCGACGGCGGCGAGACGTGGACGAAACAGTTCGGCGGCGGGGCGAGCGAGAACTCGCTGCTGTCGGTGTATTTTGCCGATGCCAACCATGGCTGGGCGATCGGCGCGTTCAACTTCACGGCCGAGACCAAGGACGGCGGCAAGACCTGGGTTGAGCGTCAGACGCTGGCCCGCCCGCCGGCGGTGGCGCCTGGCGCAACGCCCGCGGCGCCGGCGGCCGCACCGGCTGCATCGGCGGAGCCGTTTGACCCGACGAAAGCCAAACGCCCGGATGATCCCTATGCGGCGGCGACGGGCGATGAGAACCACTTGAACCAGATGTTCGCCGGCCCCGACGCGAACACGCTGTTCGTGGCGGCGGAGGCGGGTGCCGTCTACCGCTCGCTCGACGCCGGCGCGAACTGGGAGAAGGTTCTGACCGGCTATATCGGTTCGTTCTGGGGCGGCCTGACCGCCAAGGACGGCACGGTCTATGCGGCCGGCATGCGCGGCAACATCTGGAAGTCGAGCGACAAGGGCGCGACCTGGGCCAAGGCCGACACGCACGGCGCCGACCAATCGATCTCGACCGGCTTGCAGCTTGCCGACGGCAGCCTGGTGTTCGTGGGCCTCGGCGGCCAGGTCCTGTACTCGGAAGACGGCAAGGCGTTCACGCTGACCTACCGCGCCGACCGCAAGGGCCTGAACGCGGTGCTTCAGGACGGCGGCTCGCTCTTGGTCTTCGGCGAAGCCGGCGTCCAGACGCAGACGCTCAAAGCCAACCCGGCGGAGATCGAAGAAGCGCCACCGCCCCCACCGGCAGCGCCAACCGAAGCCGCACCGGCCGAAGCAGCACCCACCGACGTCGCACCGACACCGGCGCCGGCCGCACCGGCAGGCAACGGCGGTTGACGCACTGCAGCAAAGGCTGAATTTCTGAGTTCCTTGACGCGCTCATCACCATGACGTGCGCGTCATTTTTCTTGGCCGAGACCTCCGTTCGCCTTACCATTCTTCCCAACAACGCTAAAAACATACGGGAGGAATGCAAATGTCCGAACTCAAGAACATCACCAAGGATCCGGCCTACAACGCGGTCGATCCCGAAGACTTCCCCTCGATGATGGACGTCGACCGCTACAACGCGCGCTCGACCGCGTTCGATAAAATCATCTCCGCGACCCACGACCACTTCTGGGATCCGCTCGACAAGAAATACATCGACTTCTCTGAGCCCTTCGACATCGAGAAGGACTACATGGTCGACCCCGCGCTGATGACGGAGTTGCGCACGGCGGTCGGCGACAAGCTCGACGAACGCGGCAAGATCAAACTTACGAACTTGAACACGCTCTGGTCGTTCTCATCGATCCTGCACGGCGAACAAGGCGCGCTCTCGCTCTCGGCTTCGCTCTGCCACATCCTCCGCGATCCCGGCGCACAAGAATACGCCGCGAACCAAACGCGCGAAGAAGCACGCCACGTCACGGGCTTTGCGAAATACATCCAAGCCCGCTGGGGCAAACCCGCACCGGTCGGCCCCGCACTGGGCTCGCTGCTCACAGACCTCGTCCTCTCGCCGCTCGTCTGGAAGAAACTCGTCGGCATGCAGATGCTGGTCGAAGGCCTCGCGATGGGCGCATTCGCGACGTTCTATCAAAAGGGCAACGACCCCCTGATGGTGAAGCTCTGCCAGCTCGTGATGACGGACGAAGCCTTCCACCACAAATTCGGAAAGATCTGGGCCGACCGCACGATCCCGCATCTGTCGGCCGGCGAAGCCGAGAAGATCGAAGACTGGGCCTGGGAAGTGTTCCAAGTCCTGCTCTTCAACCTCGCAAGCCCGGATCAAAAAGGTTGGATCTACCGCGAACTTGGCCTCGACCCGGTCTGGGTGCAGCAGGCGTTCATGGAAGCGCTGACCGACGCGGAGATCCGCAAAGAGCTTCAGGAATCGACCAACATTTTCCGCGTACTGATCAAGACGCTGTTGAAGGCCGGCATCATCACCGACCGCACGCGTAACAACTACGCCGCCTATATCGACATGGCCGAACTCCACAACGAAGGCGACCGCATGGTCGGCGACGACATCGCCGAGGAAGGCATCAAATATCTGATGCAGCTGAACGGCGGAAAAATCCTGCGCACGCCCTCCAGCATCGCCGCCGAATAGGGAGCCGACAGATGGAAAACAACATCACCAAGGACATCGCCTACGACGCTGTGGCGCCCGACGATTTCCGCTCGATGATGGACGTCGACCGCTACAACGCGCGCTCGACCGCGTTCGACAAGATCATCTCCGCGACTCACGACCATTTCTGGGACCCGCTCGATCCCAAATACATCGATTACTCGACGCCGTTCGACATGAAGAACGAATACATGATGCCGCCGTTCCTGAACCTCGATCTGCAGACGGCGATCGGCGACAAGCTGGACGAAGGCCAAAAAATCCGCCTGGTGAATTCGTCCGTCCGCTGGGGCCTGTCCTCGATCCTGCACGGCGAACAAGGCGCGCTCTCGCTGTCGGCCTCGCTCTGCCACGTGCTGCGCGACCCCGGCGCGCAAGAATACGCCGCCAATCAAACCCGCGAAGAAGCCCGCCACGTCACGGGCTTTGCGATGTACATCAAGGCCCGCTGGGGCAAGCCGCTCCCCGTCGGCCCCGCGCTGGGCAATCTGCTGTCGGAAATGGTGCTCTCGCCCTACGTCTGGAAAAAGCTCGTCGGCATGCAAATGCTGGTCGAAGGCCTCGCGATGGGCGCCTTCGCCACCAACTATCAGTACACGAACGATCCGCTGCTGAAGCGCCTCTCCCAACTCGTGATGACGGACGAAGCCTTCCACCACAAATTCGGAAAAATCTGGGCCGACCGCACGATCCCGCACCTCTCGCAAGCCGAGCGCGACCTGATTGAAGACTGGGCCGCGCAAGTCTTCCAGGGTCTGCTCTTCAACCTGGGCAGCCCCGAACAGAAGAAGCCGATCTACGCCGAATTCGGCATCGACTGGGAATGGGCGCAGAACGCCTTCCGCGAAGCCTTCACCAACGCCCGCGTCCGCGAACGCATGAAGGACTCGACCAATATCTTCCGCGTCCTGATCAAGACGCTGTTGAAGGCCGGCATCATCACCGACCGCACGCGCGGCATTTACGCCGCCTTCGTCGACATGGCCGAACTTCACAAAGAAGGCGACCGCATGATCGGCGACGACATCGCCGAAGAAGGCATCAAATACCTAATGCAACTAAACGGCAGCCAAGGCCGCACGCCCATGAGCCTAGCCGCCGCCGAATAGAAGCAATCACGTTGCTATCCTCCCCCGCTTCAGCGGGGGAGGGGGACCGCGTCAGCGGTGGAGGGGGGCTGAAGCTGCCCCAAACTCGAAAACCAACCCGCATCGTCATCTCTGGCTGCTCAGCCGGCGGCAAATCAACGCTGCTTGCCGAACTAGCCCGCCGCGGCCACCGCACCTTCGCCGAACCCGGACGCGACATCGTCAAAGCGGAGCTCGCATCAGGCGGCGAAGCACTCCCATGGACCAACCCGCAACACTTCGCCGAACGCTGCATCGCGCTCGCCATCGAACACATCAAAGCATCGCAAAGCGAAACGCGCGCCTTCTTCGACCGCAGCCTGATCGACGCCGTCAGCGCCCTCGAACACCTGAACCTACCCATCCCCGAAGCAGCGCAACGGGCACTCGAAGCAAATCCCTACGCTCGCCGCGTCTTCATGGCCCCACCATGGCCCGAACTCTTCGCCACCGACACCGAACGCCGACACACCTTCGAAGATGCAAAAGCCGAATTCGACCGCCTACTGACCAGCTACGAAATCCACGGCCACGACATCGTCCTCATCCCCAAACAACCCGTCGATCAACGCGCCGACTTCATCCTGCAAAACCTGCCCACGCCATGATCGCCGCATTCATCTCGCGCGGATACGTGTGGCTAAGGTCTTCGATCTCGCGATATGTGACATCCGCGCCTGCCGCCGAAAGCGCCCGCTGTGCCTCGCGCGCCATCGTCGGCGGGAACATCCAATCCTGCCGCCCGTGAACGATATGGATTGGCAACCCGCGCAAACGTTCCGCATCAACCATCTGCGCGAGCAACGGATGAAACGCAGCCGACACCGGCGCCAAATGCGTAAACGGCGACGCCGCCTCAAGTCCCGAAACATAGGTGAACGTGCCGCCATCGCTCATGCCGGTGAGCGACAACCGCGCCGCATCCACCGACCATTCCGACCGCACGAATTCCAGAATGCGCAACAGATTCGGCGTATCCACGTCATCGCCGGTCAACGACCACGTGCCCTGCACCGACGTCGGCGCAACCAGGATCGCGCCGCGACTGCGCGCATCGCGCAACCAACTCCACAAGAACTGCCGCCCCGCCCCGCTGCCGCCATGCAGTGCCATCACCAGCGGCCAGCTGCGATTGGGCGAATAATGCTCCGGCACATAAAGCCAGAACCCGCCGCGCTCATCCTCGCCCGCACCGAACTCCATCACCCCGACGCGATCATGCACCGGCGGACGCATGAAAAGCGCCTGAAGCCCCTCATCCGATCGCAGCGCCGGATCAAGAAAGAACCGGTTCACCGGCGGCAACAAACCGGCGAGCGGATAAAGCGCCTCCAACCCCATCGGCACAAACCGGAACGCACGAAACGCCGCGCGAATATCCCCCGACCCATCCTCCAACCCACGCAACACCGCAAACGCCTGAAGCGCAGCCTCCCCCGCCGCCTCCAGCGCCTCGTTCAACCCACCCACACCCGCAAGCACCTCGCGCGTACGCTCGCGCGCCGCGCGCAAATCCTCATCCGGCACACCGATCTGCGCCATGACGGACGCAAAGCGCGGCGGATGAAAGTGCCGCGCCACGAACAACAACATCTCATACGCACGCAGCAGCGGCTGAAGAACAACAACAAGGGCGTCCGCTTCACGCTCGTCCATGGGCAGGCGCTCCGGGTTCAGATCTGCACGATACCGGCCTTGATCGCCGCTGTCCGCGCCTCAAGCGCGATCGCCGTTTCATCACCGTCTGTCGCGCACACCAAATACCCGCCGCCTTCGGACACCACGCGCGCGACATGCGGCCACATCGCCTCAGGCTTCGTCGCCTCGCGCCAGCGTCCGGCGATCGAGGGATCCTGAGAACGCGCCCCGCCAAATCGCTCCGGTCGTGCCCGCGCGCCGTCCCAAATATTCGTGCTGATCAACCCGGGACAGAGGATCGTTGTCCCGACACCCACCGCCGCAAACTCGCCGCGCAACGCTTCGGCGAGCGCCAGAGCCGCATGCTTGGTCACGCCGTAAAGCGGAAACGGCGGCTCAGGCGCCCGCAGCGCGATCGTCGATGCGGTGACTCCCACATGCCGCGCACCGCTCGCCTCAGTGACCAACGGCCCGAAAGCCTGCGTCGTCCAAATCAATCCAAGCACGTTGACGGAATACGCCCACTCGATCGTGCGCTGCGACCCACTGCCGATCGGCGACCCGACACCCACGCCCGCGTTGATCCAAAGCAGATTGATCGCCTCGCCCTTCGCCCGCAGCCCCTCGGCAGCCGCCACCGCCGCCGCGCGATCGCTGACATCGAACACGACCGGAAACGCGCCCGCGCCGATCTCGCCCGCAACACGCTCCGCCGCCTCGGCGCGAATGTCTTGCACCGCAACCCGCATACCGGCCGAAGCAAACCCCTTCGCCAGCATCGCACCGATCCCGTCGCCGGCGCCCGTCACCAGCGCAAGCTTGCCGGCAAACGCACTCAGGTCCGCCATCGCGTCACCATGCACAATTGAGGAAGCGGCACTTCGGCGGCAAGCCGCGCGCGCCGACGCAAGTATATGCCTTCAGAGCCAGCGTGGCACGCGCGCTTTGTAGGCGCGATATGCATCGCCGAATTTTCGCTCAAGATAGGCTTCTTCGCGCCCGACGACGCCATAGCGCATGAGCAAGGCCAGCGGCACGAAAAGCACAAGGCTCCAAACCGTGTTCGCAAGCACGCCGCCGCCGAGATACATCAGGAACATCGCGACATAGATCGGGTTGCGAGAAAGGGCATGGACGCCCGTGGTGACCAGCGCGCGCGTGGCCTCGCGCGTCGGAACGGGCGTGCCGGCGCGCACAAAATTGCCGATCCCCAGCACAAATGTAATCACGCCCAGAAGCACCAAGACGCCGCCGGACCACCACCCGAACGTCGCATCGATACCGGCGGGACGCAGCGGCAACGGCGCCAGCGCGTCCAACGCAAAGGCGGCAAGCAGAAATCCAACAAAGATGAGCGGCGGAGGGGCAACGACGCCGGGCGTGTCTTGGGTGGTCATGATGCGCTCACCTAAAGAAGATACGGGATGATCATCTTCGTCTGCCTTCGGTAGTCGTCGTAGCGTGCGCCGAACACCTGGGCCAGCAGTCGCTCCTCCGCGCGCGCCCGCCAAGCGAAGGTCGGAACCATCGCAAACAGCACGATCGCGAGAGCCGGACCGCTGCCGAAGGCAAGCGCTTGGCCCGTGGCAATGAGTGCGAGGCCGAGATAGATAGGATGACGCACAACGCGGTAGGGGCCGGTTGTAACGAGCTCTGTCCCCACATCCGCCTCGGGCACGAGGCTCCAAGCATTGCCGAGCGCCGCGCGTGACCTGGACACGAGGGCCGCACCCGCAATCGCTAGAAGTGATCCCACAATGGCGAGCATCAACGCAGGGAGACCGGCAAGGGGGCCGGAAAAGACGAACAGCGAAGGAATGAACAAGCCGACGGCGGCAAGGTTGGCGATGACCGGCACTCGATCGCCGCCGCTCTGGTGGACGCGCGCCTCGGACCCTCGCCGCAACAGCAACATCGGTCCCGCAAAGGCCAACAACGACACGACACGCAGAGCGATGACAAGTGCCGACATCTCTATTGCGCGCCCCGCCGTATCAAATAGAGCGCGATCGGGAGCAATAGGAGGGGCAGCACATAGCTCGCCACGAGCGCGAGGATCGGTTGGTCGGACCAGCCCGCGCCGATGGCCGCAAAGACGAAAGCGGTGGGTACGCTCCCGAGCGTCAACGCCGCGATGAATTTTCTCATTGGCATCCCCGCAAGGCCGGCGAGAAACACCATTGCCTCGGGAATGCTATGGGAAAGGCTGCGGCTGAGCACGATCGCCCACGCGCCGTTCCGATCGAACAAGCGTTCCATCTTCTGCATAGATCGCTCGCTGACGAAGCGGTGAACGTGCCGCCTAAGGGAGGTGCGCATCAGCAGGTAGCCCAGAAGGCCCGCGCTGATCAGGCCGACGCTGCCGATCAATCCGCCGAGCAATGCGCCATAGACAATACCGAGCGCAGCGATCACGGCCGTCTGCGGAACGGGCAACACCAGGTCGGCCCAGATGAGCGCGATGCCCAAGGCCCATGCCCAATGTTCGTATTTTCGAAGCGTGAGCAACGCCTCATTCGCCGCCTCCGGCGTCGGCATCGTCGCGCAGGAGACAAGCGAAAGCGAAAGAATGCCGATCACGAACAAGCCTGACCTCATTGGGGACTCCGATCACGACCCGGTCGGTCGCAAAATGACAACCAGGGTGTCATCGTGTCAGTTGACACCATGGGTGTCAATTGGCGATGATGCGCGCCGGCAAGGGAATGGAGGCGATGGCGTCCGCGCGGCAAAAATCTGGAGCAGGCCCCGGCGGGCGTCCGGTCGTCGATGGCAAGGTCGAAGCTATCGGTGAGCTGATGCTCGAAGTCGCCCAGTGCTTCTTCAGGATCCGGGCGATCGGGCAGAAGACGGGGCTGATAACGAGTTGGGGCGGCGGCGCATTCGGCTTCATGCGAAGCTTGGCGCTGCTCGGTCCGCTGACCGTGCCGCAGATCGCGCTGATGCGTCCGACGAGCCGCCAGCGCATGCAGCGCCTGGCGGACGAGCTTGCCGCCGAGGGGCTTGTCAAGTTCGTCGACAATCCAAAGCATCGGCGTTCGAAGCTTGTGCAACTCACGGCGAAAGGCGAGGCGCGCTACCGCGATCTCAACACCCGCTTTCTCGCGACCGCCTCGACCATCACCGTGGCACTCGGCGAAGCCGACATCCGCAAGGCCACCGACATCGTGCGGCGGCTGAGCGATGAGGTGAAGGCGCGGACACAACGCGCCTCAGACGACGAGTAATCACACCACGCCTGCCTGACGGGAGCGTCACATACGCGGTTGAGCGGTTCGCCCTTCGTTCGTATAGTCGCCAGCCGATGGCTCACACGGAACCGCACGTATGCTGAGGATGCGCAGATGAACTACGCGAACTACGAACGCATCAAAGCCCATCGCGAAGGCCGCATCCTGACGCTGACGCTGACCAACCAGCCGAAGATGAACGCCGTCGACGGCCTGATGCATCGCGAACTCGCGCAAATCTTCTACGACGTCCAGGAAGACCGCGAGGCCGACATCGTCGTCCTCACCGGCGACGGCAACGCCTTCTCCGCCGGCGGCGACATCGAGTGGATGCGCCGCGCGGCGGAAGGCAAAGAAGAAGGCCCCAGCACCAACGAAGGCAAGAAGGTCATCTTCGGTCTGCTCGATCTGGAAAAGCCGATCATCGCCAAAGTGCGCGGCCCCGCCATCGGCCTCGGTTGCACCATCGCCCTCTTCTGCGACGTGATCTTCGCCGCCGAAACCGCCCGCTTCGCCGACCCGCACGTGAAGGTCGGCGTGGTCGCCGGCGACGGCGGCGCTGTCATCTGGCCCCAACTCGTCGGCTACGCGCGGGCCAAGGAATACCTGATGACCGGCGACCCGCTGACGGGCAAGGAGGCCGAACGCATCGGCCTGATCAACCACGTCGTCCCCGAGGCCGAGCTCGACGCCCGCGTCGACGCCTTCGCCAAGAAACTCGCGGCCGGCGCCCCGCAAGCCATCAAATACACCAAGGTCTCCACCAACCTCGCGCTCAAGGCGCTGGCCCACACCATCCTCGACGCCTCGATGGCGTACGAAATGATGACCTTCGCAACCAAGGATCATCGCGAAGCCGTCGCCGCCTTCCTCGAAAAGCGCAAACCCAACTTCACGGGGACATAATGGCGACGCTCTTCGCCGACCTGCCGGATGTGCTGCCCGACGGCGTCGCGGTCTTCCGCAATCGCGTGAAGCCGGCCGAGCAACGCGCCATCCTCGACGACGTCGCGCAAGCAATCGCGCAGGCCCCGCTCTTCCGCCCGCAAATGCCCACCGGCCCCTACATGATCAACAGCCTGACGAACCTCGGTGCGCTGGGCTGGATCTCCGACAAGCGCGGCTACCGCTACGAACCGACTCATCCGACGACCGGCAAACCCTGGCCGCCGATCCCGCCCCTCATCCGCGATCTCGCCAAAACACTCGTGCGCGAAGGGAACCTCGGCGACTTCGAACCCGACGCCTGCCTCGTCAACGTCTACGCCGCGGACGGCAAACTCAGCCTCCACCGCGACTACGACGAAGCCGACTTCGCCTGGCCCATCGTCTCATTCTCCTTCGGCAACGACGCCGACTTCGCACTCGGCGGCCTAAAGCGCAGCGACAAGACGCAAGCGATCACGCTCCATTCCGGCGACGTCATGGTCTTCGGCGGCCCCAGCCGCCTGCGCTACCACGGCGTCAAACGCATCCGCGCCGGCACCTCGCCGATCGCTCATCCTGTGCTACCAGAGGACGGCCGCATCAATCTCACCCTAAGGCGCGCGCGATGACGCTCGACGAACCCGAACACATCCGACTGCTGCGCGACGCGACCCGCCGTTTCGTCGACCAACACATGCCCCGCGACGCGGCGAAGAAATGGGACAAGGAAAACATCTTCCCGCGCGAGGTCTACGCGGAGCTCGGCAAGATGGGCGTCATGGGCCTGACGGTGCCAACCGAATACGGCGGGCAGGGCGTCGACATCCCCGCGACGATGGCGGTCATCGAAGAACTCGGCAAACGCTCGTCCGCTGTCGTCTGCCCCTACATCATGGCCGCCTGCTACGCCGGCATGAATCTGGTGGAGTCCGGATCCGAAAGCCAAAAGCGCGCCTTCTTACCGAAGGTCGCCAACGGCGAATTCATGTTCGCCTACGGCCTCTCCGAACCCAACGTCGGCGGCGACCTCGCGATGGTCGAAACGACGGCGCGCCGCGAAGGCAACCGCATCCTCGTCAACGGCACAAAGCGCTGGTGCACCGGCGCGCACATCGCCGACTACATCTTCTGCCTCGCCCGCACCGGCCCGAAGGAAGAGCGTTACAAGAACCTCACCATCCTCCTCATCCCGCCGAAGGCGAAAGGCGTCACCATCCGCCCGCTCGACCACCTCGGCATCCGCGGCGTCGAAACCAACGACGCCATCTTCGAGGACGTGGAGATCGGCGAAGACGCCATCCTCGGCGGCGCGCAAATGTGGAACCAAGGCTGGCGCCAACTCGCCGGCCGCGCCCTCGAAGTCGAAAAACTGGAACTCTCGGCCGTCGCACTCGGTCTCGCCGAAGCGGCCATCGCCGACGCCATCGAATACGCCGAAACCCGCATCCAATTCGGCAAACCCATCGGCCAACACCAAGCCATCCGCCACACCATCGCCGAGGTAAAAACAAAAGCGCTCGCCATGCGCCTGATGCTCGGCCACGCCGCCGCGCTGGTGCAGGCGCGAAAGCCCAGCGCCACCGAATCCTCGATGACCAAACTCTTCTGCTGCGAAGGTGCTGCCGAAATCACGCTCGCCTGCCAGCGCGTGATGGGCGCCTACGGCCTCTCCGACCTCACCGACATGGTCCGCTACGTCCGCGACGCCATCTCGTTGCCCATCGTCGGCGGTTCGTCCAACATACAAAAGAACAACATCGCCAACAGATTGAAACTAGCCGAATGAGAACCGCATCAACCACGCATGCTTCACTAATCCTCCCCCGCTTTAGCGGGGGAGGGGGACCGCGTCAGCGGTGGAGGGGGGCGACATGCGCACAGTCGCACGAAGTGGCCCCCCTCCACCGCCGCAAGCGGCGGTCCCCCTCCCCCGCTAAAGCGAGGGAGGATAGAGACGCCGCACCATGACCGACATTATCGCCGCCGCGCGCACCTTCCACGACGAACTGAAAGCTCGCGCATCAGAAATAGAGGCCGCGCGAAAACTCCCTCCCGACCTCGCGGCCAAATTCAAAGAAAACGGCTTCTTCCGCCTCCTCGTCCCCAAAGAATACGGCGGCCTCGAATCCGACCCCATCACCTTCGCCCGCATGGCCGAGACGTTGGCCGAAGCTGACGCCTCCGCCGCATGGGTCGCGATGATCTGCGCCTCGACCGGCGTCACCGCCAGCTGGATGCCGCCATCGGGCGCGAAAGAAGTCTTCGCCAAACCGGACAATGTCGTTTGCGGTGTCTTCGCGCGCCGCGGCAAGGCGCACGACGAAGGCGACCACTACCGCGTTGAAGGCCGCTGGCAATGGGGCTCGGGCAGCGACGTCTCCGATTGGATGACCGCAGGCGTCGTCCTCTATCGCGACGGCAAACCCGTGATGGGCGAGGGCGACATCCCGCTGAACGGCGGCATCTTCGCCCCGACGCGCGAGATCGAACTGCAAGGCAATTGGGACACCTCAGGCCTCTGCGGTTCGGGCAGCCAAGATTTCGTCATGAAGAACGTGCGCGTCCCGAAAACGCGCTGCGACATCGGCAAGTTCAAGGTCTACATCGAGCGCCCTCTGTTCTTCTTCCCGCCCTTCGGCTTGCTCGCCTGCGGCATCGCCGCGGTGATGATGGGCATGGCCCGCGCCTCCATCCGCGAACTCACCGCACTCGCCAGCGTGAAAATCCCAGAAGCCCACCGCCGCGTCCTCGCCCAACGCACGCGCACGCAAGAAGACCTCGCGGAAGCTGAAGCCCAACTCCGCTCCGGCCGCGCCTTCTACATGGAAATGATGGAACAAGCCTGGGACGAAACGCGCACCAAAGGCCACGCCTCAACCGAAACGCGCCGCGACCTACGCCTGGCGATCACCCACGCCGCGCGCTCGTCGGTGCGCGCCGTCGACCTCATGTACAATCTCGGCGGCGGAACGTCCGTGTACAAATCATCGCCGCTGCAGCGCATCTTCCGCGACATCCACGTCGCGTCTCAGCATATGCAAATCGCCACCCCCACCATGGAAACCGCGGGCCGCCACATGCTGGGCCTCGACGGCGACTACAGCCAATTGTGAGCACCATGTCGGACATCAAACTCGTCATCGCAGGCGCCGCCGGCCGCATGGGCCAAGCGGTCCTGCGCGAAGCCGGCAAAACCCACGGCATCAAAGTGATCGCGGGGCTAGAGGCGGCCGACAACCCGCATCAAGGCCAAGACCTCGGCCGCATCGCGGGCCACGCCGACGTCGGCGCCAAACTCGAGTCCGATCCATTGGCTGCGCTCGCCAAAGCGGACGCGCTGATCGACTTCACGCGCCCGCAAGCCAGCCTCGCGCTCGCCGACCTCGCCGCTCAAGCCCGCATCGTCCACGTCATAGGCACCACAGGTTTCGCCGAGGCCGACGAAACAAGAATCAAAGCCGCAGCCCGCCACGCCACGATCATCAAGTCCGGCAACATGAGCCTCGGCGTGAATCTGCTCGCCGGCCTCGTCGAACTCGGCGCACGCGCGCTCGGTCCCGCGTTCGACATCGAAATCGTCGAAATGCATCACCGCATGAAAGCGGACTCTCCTTCCGGCACGGCACTCCTGCTGGGCCAAGCCGCAGCCCGCGCGCGCAACGAAAAACTCTCCGAACTCCGCCTCAAACCGCACGACGGCCTCACCGGCCCGCGCGCGCCGGGCCCCATCGGCTTCGCCAGCCTCCGCGGCGGCTCGGTCGTCGGCGACCACACGGTGATCTTCGCCGGCGACGGCGAACGCATCGAACTCACCCACCGCGCCGAAGACCGCAGCATCTTCGCTCACGGCGCATTGAAGGCCGCGCTCTGGGGCCAAGGCAAAGGCCCGGGCCTCTTCGACATGCAAGATGTCCTGGGCCTAAGAAACCGCGGGTGAACGCCGCGCGTCATGCAGCGCCGTGCGCAAAGCATCGGCAAAATCCTTCCGCTCGAACGGCGAAAGAAACCCGCCGATCTCAAGCGCCCGCCCATGACTGCGCAACGTCACGGTTGAAACGCCAAGCTCCTCGTCGCCCTCATACCAAACGCTGACCCAGTAAGCCGGAAACCGCCAAGCCTTCCGCGCACCGTTCTGATCGATACGCTCAACGACCAGCGCATCGCCATCGACAGTCACCCGCTCAAACGCCCGCGTCTGCGCATAACTCATCCGAAACGCCAAATAGACGAGCAGAATGTCGAGCCCCAAAAACCCAAGCACCGGCCATCCGCCAAGCGACACCAACACAATCGCAACAACCGCATTCGCCGCCAGCACGACACAAAACAACGCACGAAATCCCTGCGGACCGAGCGACCGATACGGATGAATGACGGCGTCGAACACGGGCTTGTCCATGGATGGGATTTTAGAGCGAGCCCGGCTTCGGTGGAAGCGCATCGAGTCAGCTTCACCACAAAGCCTCAAAGAACACTAAGTTCCACGAAGGTGCTTTGCGCTGAGGGCGGCCATAGCTCGCACTCCCTTATCCGTCATGGCCGGGCTTGACCCGGCCACCCAGTGGCCGCGCGTCTGCGCGGCCTTAAGACTCGCAAACACAGCAAACTTAACTGATGACGCCGTTGCGTTTACAGCGCGCACGGACGTGCGCGCACTGGGTGGCCGGGTCAAGCCCGGCCATGACGGATTGGGGTGTCGCTTTGTGAACCTTCGCGTTCTTTGAGGCTTTGTGGTGAAGCTGAATCGCCCCCGCGCAGGCGCATCAAGCAAACGCGCTCAAGCTCAGCGCGTCATGTCGACGGTGGCCTGCCCCATCAGAACCTTGGAACCCGCCTGGCCCAGCACCGCATCGGACGTCCGCTGCAGCAGGTCGGACACGCCGGGCACATCGGCCGCGCGCCGCACCCGCAGCGACGTCGCCGCATAGAGATTGAGCTCGCCGAGCCACGCATCGCGCAGCCGCGGCATCAAGGCCTCGGCCTTCTCGCGCAACGCATCGTCGGGCACGTCCAGACCGAACGACACCATGAACTTGCCCCGCACGCGCCCGTCCTGAATGATCGAGATGGTGAACCCCTCGACCGTCACCCATGACGGAAGCGATGTGTAGTTCCGCTCTTTCTTCGGCGCCTTGAGCTTCTTCTTCTCGCCCTCGCCGTGCCCGCCGCCGGACGCGAACGCCGGCGCCGCGAGCGCCAACGCGCAGATCAAGGTCAAACCGGAGCGAAAGAAGGGGCGCATGACCGCGTACACTGCCACGCCCGCGTAAACGGAGCGTTGCCGGACAGTGAGGCGAAGGGGCCGCGCATGGTGGAGCTGAGCGGAATCGAACCGCTGACCTCCTCATTGCGAACGAGGCGCTCTCCCAACTGAGCTACAGCCCCATGCGCGGCAAATACGGCGCAAGTCCGCCGCGAGAGGCACGCGTTGTAGGGGCCCCCCAAGCCAGGTGTCAAGGCGCGGCTTGTCCGGGCGGCGGGTGATCGCTACATGTCGAAGGCGCCCCCGCGATTCCCGCGAAAAGCCCACCGGAAAGCAAGAATGATCGGAGCCCTGGCCTTTATCGTTGATAGCGTCGCGACGCTCCTGATCTGGATCATCATCATCAACGTGGTGCTGTCCTGGCTGATCGGGTTCAACATCATCAACCCCTACAACCCCTTCGTCCGGGCGGTTCACACGTTCTGCTATCGCGTAACGGAACCGCTTTTGGCGCCGATCCGCCGCATGCTGCCTGACCTGGGCGGCATCGACATTTCGCCGATCATTCTCCTCATCGCGATCGGCGCCGCGCGCATCCTGCTGCTCAACCTGCTGGCGGGGCAGCTGTTTTAGTGAAGCCCTATCGCGTGCGGTCGGACGGCATCATGCTCGCCGTGCGCCTCACGCCGCGCTCCTCGCGTGACGCCGTCGACGGCCTGAAGGACGGACCGAATGGCCCTTACGTCCAGGCCCGCGTCCGTGCGGTGCCTGAAGACGGCCGCGCCAACACCGCCTTGGTCGAATTGGTCGCAGACGAAATCGGCGTGGCGAAGTCGACGGTCGAGGTGACGGCAGGCCACACTGCGCGCCTCAAATCCCTGCATATCAAAGGCGACGCGGCTGCTTTGGAAGCGCGCGTCACGGCATGGCTCAAGAGGTTCGCATGACGGCACAAGTGATCGACGGCAAAGCCTTCGCCGCCGCAGTACGCGCCCGCGTCCAGGACGCAGCGCACGCGTTCAAGAAAGAAACAGGCACGCCGGTCGGCCTCACCGTCGTCCTCGTCGGCAACGATCCCGCGAGCGAAATCTACGTCCGCTTGAAGGTCGCCGACGCCCGCGAAGTCGGCATCGAGTCGCGCGACGTCAAACTCCCCGCGACCGCCACCGAAGCCGAAGTCCTCGACGTGGTGCGCAAGCTGAACGACGACCCGTCGGTCCACGGCGTTCTGGTCCAATTCCCGGTCCCGTCCCATATCCGGCAAGAAGCGATCCTCGACACCCTGTCCCCGGACAAGGACGTCGACGGGCTGACGACGCTCAGCGCCGGCCGTCTGACCAGCGGCCGCCCCGGCCTCGTCTCCTGCACACCGCAGGGCTGCCTGATGATGATCAAATCCGTCCGCCCCAAACTCGACGGCCTGAACGCCGTGGTCATCGGCCGCTCGCAGCTCGTCGGCAAGCCCATGGGCCAGCTCCTCTTGGCGGAGAATTGCACCGTCACCATGGCCCATTCCAAGACGCGCGACCTGGCCGCGATCGCCCGCACCGCGGACGTCCTAGTGGCGGCCGTCGGCCGGGCCGAAATGGTGAAGGGCGATTGGGTAAAGCCCGGCGCCGTGGTTATCGACGTCGGCATGAATCGCATCGAATTGCCCGACGGAAAGTCGAAATTACTTGGCGATGTCGCGTATAATGAGGCCAAGGAACACGCGGCGGCGATCACGCCGGTGCCGGGTGGGGTAGGGCCGATGACGCGCGCCTGCCTGCTTCGGAACACGGTTCTCGCCGCGTGCGCCGCAAAGGGAATTCGTCCGCCCACGGAGCTTTAGACGAATGAGCACGCTGCCGCCTCTGTGGCTCGACCACATCAACATCCCGGCCCAAGACCCGGAGGTCCTGGCCCAGTGGTACGCCGCCCGCCTCAACATCGAGCGCAAGGGCACCCACGTCGTCGGCCCCGGCATCTCGCTCTTCTTCAAGAAAGGCGCGCCCTTAAACGCCGGCGACGCCTTCCACTTCGGCTTCCGCGTCGAAACCAAATCCAACGTCGAAGCCTGGGCCGACGCCTTCGGCGTCCCCATCGCCTTCGACGAAGACGACTTCTTCTCCGCCAGAGTCAGAGACCCGGACGGCAACGTGTTCGAAATCTATTGGGACAAGAACTGACAGCCCAAACCTGTCATCCCGGAAGTTAGGTTCGCGCGTTGCGCAGCAACGCTCTTGCGAACCTTACTATCCGGGACCCAGGAGACCGGGCTGAGACTCACCGCCCAGTCTCCTGGGTCCCGCCTCGCGCTTCGCTTGGCCGGGATGACAGTTTTATTATTTCGTCTTCACCGCTTGATTGCGCGCGGCCAGCAACCGCAGGCGCAGCGCATTCAGTTTGATGAACCCCGCCGCGTCCTTCTGGTCATACACGCTGTCCTTCTCGAACGTGACGTAGTCCTGCCGATAGAGCGAATACGGCGATTCCCGCCCGACGATGGTCGCGTTCCCCTTGTAGAGCTTCATCCGCACGGTCCCGCTGACGAACTCCTGGCTCTTGTCGACCATGGCCTGCAGCATCTCGCGTTCCGGCGAGAACCAGAATCCGTTGTAAACGAGCTCCGCATATTTCGGCATGAACTCGTCTTTCAGATGCCCCGCGCCGCGATCAAGTGTGATCGACTCGATCCCGCGATGCGCCGTGTACAGAATAGTCCCGCCCGGCGTCTCATAAACGCCGCGGCTCTTCATCCCCACGAAGCGGTTCTCGACCAAATCCAACCGGCCAATCCCGTTCGCACGCCCCAACTCGTTCAGTTTGGTGAGCACCGTCGCCGGCGACATCGCCACACCGTCGATCGAAACCGGATCGCCACGCTCGAACCCGATCTCGACGTAAGTCGCCTTATCCGGCGCCTCTTCGGGACTGATCGTGCGCTGATAAACGATGGAATCCGCTTCAAGCGCCGGATCCTCGAGCACCTTACCTTCGCTCGACGAATGCAGCAGGTTCGCGTCGACCGAAAACGGCGCTTCGCCGCGCTTGTCCTTCGCGATCGGAATCTGATGCTTCTCGGCAAAGTCGATCAGCTTCGTCCGGCTCTCGAGCTCCCACTCGCGCCACGGCGCAATCACCCGAATGTCGGGCTTCAGCGCGTAGTACGTCAGCTCAAACCGAACCTGATCGTTCCCCTTGCCCGTCGCGCCATGCGCCACCGCATCCGCGCCGACTTTCTCGGCAAGCTCGATCTGTTTCTTGGCGATCAACGGCCGCGCGATCGAGGTGCCGAGCAAATACTGGCCCTCGTAAAGCGCATTCGCCCGAAACATCGGAAACACATAATCGCGCACGAACTCTTCGCGCAGGTCTTCGATGAAGATGTTGGAAGGCTTGATGCCCAGCATCAGCGCCTTCTTACGCGCCGGCTCAAGTTCCTCGCCTTGGCCGAGATCGGCGGTGAACGTCACCACCTCGCAGCCATACGCCTCCTGCAGCCACTTCAAGATAACCGACGTATCGAGCCCGCCCGAATAGGCGAGCACGACCTTTCGAACGTTGCCCTTGCTCATCAAACCCTCAATGCGGCATTCGCGATAATTCTTGTGAGCGTAGCTCGGCGATGCGATCGCTCGCCCGCTGCTTGACGCTCTCGCTCTTCAGCTGCCCGCAGGCCGCCATGATATCGCGGCCGCGCGGTGTGCGGATCGGCGAGGCGTAACCGGCGCGGTTGACGATATCGCCGAACTCCTCGATCCGCTCCCAGTCGGAGCATTCGTAAGGCGCGCCGGGCCAAGCGTTGAACGGGATCAAATTGATCTTCGCCGGAATCCCGCGAATGACCTTGATCAGCTCTTTCGCGTCCGCATTGGAATCGTTGACGCCCTTCAGCATCACGTACTCGAACGTAATCCGCCGCGCGTTCGACAAACCGGGATACTGACGGCAAGCCTCAAGCAATTCCTTGATCGGATATTTCTTGTTCAAGGGCACGATCACGTCGCGCACATCGTCGCGCGCCGCGTGCAGCGAAATCGCCAGCATAGACCCGATCTCTTCCCCCGCGCGCGGGATCATCGGCACGACCCCCGCCGTCGACAGAGTGGTCCGCCGCTTCGACAGCGACAACCCTTCGCCGTCCGACACGATGGAAAGCGCGTCGCGCACATTCTCGAAATTGTAGAGCGGCTCGCCCATCCCCATCATCACGACGTTCGTGATCTGGCGATCCTCGGACTTCGCCCCCGCATGCGGCCACTCGGCAAGCGAGTCCCGCGCGACCATCAGCTGCGAGACGATCTCGTGCGAGGTCAAATTGCGCACCAGCTTCTGCGTACCCGTATGGCAGAAGCGGCAATTCAACGTGCAGCCGACCTGAGAAGAAACGCAAAGCGTCCCGCGCTCTTCATCCGGAATGAACACGGTCTCGATCTCGATCCCGGGCCCAAAGCGGATCAGCCACTTACGCGTCCCGTCATCCGACGTCTGCGCCGCGACGATCTCCGGCCGCGCCAGCGAAAACTTATCCGCCAAGTCGCGCCGCAACGGTTTGGCGAGCGTCGTCACCTGCTCGAAGTCGGTGGCGCCCTGCACATAGAGCGCGTTCCAAAGCTGCCCCGCGCGCATCGACAGATGCTTGGCCTCAATACCGGCACCCGCGAGCGCGGTCTTCAGACCCTCGCGCGTCAAACCGATCAGATTGGGCTTCACGGAACTGCTCATCAAAGATCCAAAAGAAAAGGGCGGCTGAACCTCAGCCGCCCTCAAAAGGCCCTGATATCACGCCGCTAAAGGACTTTATTTGCAGCCTTCCGTCACTTTGTCGAGTGCGGCCGAAAGGCCCTTGAGCGAATAGGTGTCCGTGGTCAGCGTTCCGCGCTTGGAAAAGCCCTTAACCGTCATTTCCCCGTTGCTGCGCATGGCCGTGATCAGCCGCGCCTCTTCCGGTTTGTTCTGCAGCCAGGCGCCGTCCGCCTTGGTGAAGAAGTTGAACTTGTCGGATCCGACTTCGACGGTCGCCTGTCCGGCGTCCTTGAACTGATAGCCGATGACGATCGACGGCTCGTTCGCAATGCCCTGCTTGGGCCACGTCGTGATGATGAAATAGATCGGGTCGCGCTTGGCGGTCGCGGGCTCTTTCGTCTGCGGCTGCGTCACCGCCCAACACACCGCGCCGCGCGCATCGCTGTTCTTGTACGCCTCCCAAGCTTCGAAGGTGCCGAGCAACGTCGGGCCTCCTTGAGCGAGAGCAACGGCGCTGCTGGCGCACAACGCAAAGACCGCAACCGCGATCCGGCCGATAGAGAACGACATCGAAAGTACCTTATGTTTGGACGACGCGAAGCCGCCAGGCGAAGCTTAGCAGCTTCAGGCACCCCAATGTGTCGCCTATCTGAGGCCGTTTTGTGAAGCCCTTTTGAAGGGCGCAGACTGCTTTCGCTGCGGCGCAAAAGCGATTCCCCAAGTGTTAACAGGTTGCTAGGCTCCCCGCCTGCAACGCGCGCCGCCCAATTCCGCCGTCGATGAAGGCATTCATGAACCCCATCCTGGTTGAAGTGACGCGCGGCGGTCAGGTCGAAAGCCGCCACCGTGGCTCGATCGCCGTCGCCGACGCGTCGGGCAAATTGGTCGCCGCCTGGGGCGACGTGGGCGCCGCCGTCTTCCCCCGCTCGGCCTTCAAATCGCTGCAAGCCATCCCGCTCATCGAAAGTGGTGCGGCAGATGCCTATCGCGTCGGCGAGGACGAACTCGCGCTCGCCTGCGCCTCGCACAGCGGCGAGCCGATGCACGTCGAACGCGTCGAGGCCTGGCTCGCGCGCATCGACTGTCACGAAGCCGATCTCGCCTGCGGCCCGCATCTGCCGCTCTACGAACCGGCGGCGCACGCAATGCTGCGCGCCGGCGAACGCCCCTGCCGCCTGCACAACAACTGCTCCGGCAAACACACGGGCTTCCTGAGCGTCGCGCGTCACCTGCACATCGCCGTCGAAGGCTACGAACGCCCCGACCATCCGGTGCAAGTCATGGCACGCCAAGCCATCGCCGAACTCTGCGACGTCAACGCCGACGCTATGCCCATCGGCATCGACGGCTGCGCCGCGCCCAACTACGCGATGCCGCTCGCCAACCTCGCGCGCGCCATGGCCCGTCTCGGCGATCGCGCGAAACTGAATCCCACGCGCGCTGAAGCCGCGAAGCGTTTGCTCGAGGCGTGGAAGGCGCATCCGGGCCTCGTCTCCGGCACCGGCCGCGCCTGCGCCGACTTGATCGAAGCGGGCAGGGGGCGAACCGTCGTCAAGACCGGCGCTGAAGGCGTCTTCACCGCGGTGCTGCCGGAGAAGGGCTTGGGCGTCGCGCTCAAGATCGACGACGGCGCAACGCGCGCCGCCGAAACGGCGATGGCGAAAGTACTCACGCTGCTTGGCGCGGCCGACGAAAACGAATCGAAGCTCGCCAAACATCTGCGTCCCGCCGTCCGCAACTGGCGCGGCGACGAAGTGGGCGAGCGCCGCGCGACCGAAGCGCTCGCACGTCTGCCTTAGTACCCGGCGGGCGCGGCCCTGCCGCGTGGTGGCAGCGCCTCAACGGAACGCACAACGCAACGATCGGCAAAGCCATGCCGCCCGACGACGATCTTATCGCCCGCGCTCAGGCAAATTCCGGGCCGCGCTTCGACGCGCGCAAAATGCGCCCAGCGCAATTCGCGGCAGCTGTTCACGAACGTCACCTTGTAGCGCCGGTTCGGCGACGTCTCGATGATCGCCGTGTAGTCGTCGATCTCCTTGAAATTATCGATCTGCCGCACGAACGCGCACGACGAACGTTTCTTCACGGGTTGATCGTCGGCCATCGCGGGTCCAATCAGCAACGTCGCCGCCGCGGCCATGGCGGCGCCGCGGGCGAAGACGGCGGGGATGGAGTGTGACATGGGGGGACTCCTCAAAAACTCAGCCGCTCATATAGGGACTGGTCGACTGAACCATCCATGAACGCACGCTCACGAACGCGCGAAGCGTGACGGCGGTTGCTCTCTTGGCGTTTTGAGCGCGCTCCCCTAACGTCGGTCCCACGCCAAAACACAAGCAAGAACTGGAGAACGTTCATGAAAGCCATGCTGTGCAAGGAATACGGCCCGCCTGACAGTTTGGTGCTGACCGAAGTCCCAAGCCCCAAACCGGACAAAGGCCAAGTCCTGATCTCGGTGAAGGCCGCGGGCGTCAACTTCCCCGACGTCCTCATCATCCAAAACAAATACCAGTTCAAACCGCCGCTACCTTTCGCGCCGGGCGGCGAAGTCGCCGGCATCGTGAAAGAGGTGGGCGAGGGCGTGACCAACGTAAAGGTCGGCGACCGCGTCATCGGCTCGACCGGCTGGGGCGGTTTCGCCGAAGAGGCCGTGGCGCCCGCACCGCGCTGCATCCCGTTTCCGGCCAACATGGACTTCGTCGAAGCCTCGGCGTTCGTCATGACCTACGGCACATCGCATCACGCCCTGAAAGACCGCGCGCATCTAAAGGCCGGCGAAACATTGCTGGTGCTGGGCGCAGCCGGCGGCGTCGGCATCGCGGCGGTCGAGATCGGCAAGATCATGGGCGCCCGCGTCATCGCCGCCTGCTCCAGCCAAGAGAAGGTTGATTTCTGCAAAGCCCGCGGCGCCGACGAAGGCATCGTCTACCCGGAAAACCCGCTCGACCGCGACGCGCAGAAGAAACTGTCCGATGACCTGAAAAAACTCATGGGCGGCGACGGCGCCAACGTCATCTACGACGGCGTCGGCGGCGACTACGCCGAACCCGCCCTGCGCGCCATCGCCTGGGAAGGCCGCTACCTCGTCGTCGGCTTCCCCGCAGGCATTCCGTCAATCCCGCTCAACCTAACGCTCCTCAAAGGCTGCCAAATCGTCGGCGTCTTCTGGGGCGCTTTCACCGCCCGCGAGCCCAAGCGCAACCAAGAAAACCTGGCGGAACTTATGAGCTGGGTCAGAGACGGCAAACTCAAACCCTCAGTGTCGAAGACGTACCCGCTCGCGAAAGCCGCCGAAGCCCTCAACGACATGGCCGCCCGCAAAGTGAAGGGCAAAGTCGTCCTGGTTACTTAGTCTGGGAGCGCGGGCGTCCCGCCCGCTCTTTCTGACTTGACGCTCCCCAAGAGCGGGCGGGACGCCCGCGCTCCCAGACAAACGAAAAGGGCCCCGCATGCGGGGCCCTTTATTCTGGCTTGGCCATCTTCTTACAGGCTGGTGCCACGGCCCAAGAGCCGCAGAAGGGTGGCGAAGAAACCGCGACCAGATGAGCGACGCTCATTCCGACCGGTCATATAAAGCGGATATGCCTTAAACATGGGATGCCTCGATTCCGTCGTTGAATGACTTCTATGAGCCAAAATATGGCCTCCTAGACGCCTAGTTTCAAACGAGGACTTTTCATTGATATGATGAGAAAAACTAATATACTTAAGGTATGCAGCGTCGCCTTCCCCCCCTGAATTCCCTAAGGGCCTTCGAATCCGCGGCCCGTTTGCTAAGTTTCACAAGGGCGGCCGATGAATTATCGGTCACCCAAAGCGCCGTCAGCCATCAGGTCAAAGCCCTGGAGGACTGGGCCGGCATCCCCCTCTTCCGCCGCGACGGCCGCCAGGTGGCCCTCACGGAGGCCGCCGCCAAATTCCTGCCCACAGTCACGGCAGCCCTCGACCAGATCGCCCTCGCCGGCCGCAAGCTCCAGGCGGTCGATCCGGGCCAGGGCTGGCTGACGGTCGCGATGATGCCGTCCTTCGCCGGCAAGTGGCTGGTCCCGCGCCTCGCCGACTTCCGCGACAAGAACCCCAACATCGACGTCTGGATCGCAACCTTCGAAGCCCAAACCGGCGCGCTCGGCCCCGACGTCGATCTGGCGATCCGCTATGGCAAAGGCGATTGGCCCGGCCTCACCAGCGTAAAAGTCCTCTCCGAAGAACTCTTCCCCGTCTGCGCCCCCAAACTAGCAGCCCAACTCAAAACCCCGGCAGACCTCTCGCGCGTCACCCTGCTGCACGACGAGATGCGCGAAGACTGGGGCATGTGGCTCCGCGCCGCCGGCGTCACGACAGTGGACTCGACCAGAGGCCCAGGCTTCGACGACTCCGGCCTCCTCATCCAAGCCGCCATCGAAGGCCTAGGCGTAGCCCTAGGCCGAAGCGTCCTGGTCAGAGGCGACCTACAAACCGGCCACCTCGTCCGCCCCTTCACCCCGTCGATCACAGCGGAGTTCGCCTTCTACCTCGTCTACCCGCCGGAGACGGAGAACGCCCCCAAGATCAAAGCCTTCCGCGAATGGCTGCTCGCAACGGCAAACGCGGACAACGAAGACTAACGCTTCAAGAAATTCGCGATCGACGCGACGAACCATGCTCGTTCGTCGTGATGAATGTAGTGGCCGGCATGCGCTGCGGTGAGATGTCGAGCGCCGGCATATCGCGCCGCGAGATCCGTTTGCGCCTGTGCCCAAAGCGCGTCGATCGCTGTCGGCTCCTCCGCGACGGACCGCGACAAGATCATGACGCGCTGACCGCTGGCCGAGCGCGCGCTCTCGACCTGCGCGATGGATGCCGCGAGGGCGCCGAACTCGTCCTGCGCGCCTCGTGGCATCAACCACGTCAGTAGCCTCGGCGGTGTGCACCACCAGGCCTGTGCGGCTTCGCAGCGACGCGAGAAATCCGCAGGGCGCGACTCCTCCAGGATCAAACCCGCGACTTGATCGCCGTGCTTGGCTGCAATGTATTCCGCATAAAGCCCGCCGACCGAATGGCCGAGCAGGACATACGGGCCGCGCACACCGATTTGCGCCAAGAGCCCGGACAGTTCTCGATCAACGGCTTCAGCATCGCGCGGGCTCGACGCCGCGGCGCTGCCGCCATAGCCCGCACGGTCATAGATGATCACGGTCGCGACCTTCGCGATGTCCGGGGCGACGTCCTCGAAGGAATCCATCCCATCGCCGAGGCCGGCGAGCATCACGACGACGGAATCTCCGGAACCGAGCACGCGATAGGCCACGGACCGCCCGTCGACGATGACGGACGCGCTGTCGCTCGGCGTCGTCGTGCATGATCCCGCGTTCAATGAGATCCCCGCGATCACCGCAAGAGACAACAGGATCCGGTGCGCAGATCGTTGTGTGGCGCGGAGTGCACGAGCGACGTCGCGCGAACTGAAATCGCGTTCGTGCCCCGGCGTCTCGGCTGATAAAACGTAACTCATGGAATAACTCCGTTGTTCTCGCTGGCGCGCGTCTCTGCGGGTGCCGCCTTGCGGACGGCCCCGCAGTTCGCGCACGCGACAAGGGCTAGCTGGCTTCGTGATTGGCCGCCGGCGCACAGGCGCAGCCGGACCCGCATTTGCAGTCCGCGCCGCAGCCGCACGACGTTGCAGCAGCAGTGCAATCGCAGGTCGGGCCGCAATCGCAAACGGGTTCGCAATGGCAGTCGGCAGTCTTCATTTGGTCGGTCATATCAAAGCTCCTAGGTCACCGGTTTGGGACGACCGATATCTAGGCGAGGCTTGCGCGGCGCACTTGAACGAAGGGGCTACGACATGCGCAGCGCCGACGGCGCAACGCCGAACATGCGCCTGAATGTCCGGCTAAGGTGCGCCGAATCCGCGAAGCCCGACCCGTGCGCCGCCTCGGTCAGCGACGCGCCGCCCGCAAAAGCCTCAAGCGCGCGCGTCAATCGTAACCATAGCAAATAGGTTTTGAACGGCAGCCCCGTCTGCTCGACGAACAAGTGCCGCAAACGGCTCGCGGACAGATCGCCGACGCTTGCAGCGTCCGCCAAACTGACGGGACGATCGAGTTGCTGCCCCGCCCACGCGATGACCTTTCGAACCCGCAAGTCGGGAGCATCCGCCTTCGCATCACTCGCGAACGCGGCGACAAGATCACGGCCTATCGCGACGAGGGCCGCATCATCCCGTTTCGTCGCGCGGAAGTTCGCCGCAATACGCGCGCTGAAATCGCCAAGGAACTCGGCCGGTATCGCCGCCAGTTTCTTGTCGCCGAGCAGCTTGTGCGCCGCCGCTCGTCCCAACCGGCTCTCAGGTTCAATGAACACGAAAGCGACCAGACCTTCCGCCTCGAACTCATGTTGCACATCCGCCGCCACCGCGACGGCATCGGCGCGCACGCTCTCGTCGGCGGTGCCGAGCATGAAGCGCCCACCCAAACCCATCGTTACCTGAATGGCGTGATGCGCATGCAAGTCCGTGCGCTTCGTATCGCGAACGTCGGTGGGCTTGGCGTCGACGACCCACAAGCCGACACCCTCCCACATCACGATACGAGCTTGCGCCAAGACTTCCATGAGCGGACTCTACGAAGTATTGCCCCAGTTTCGATTGCAATTTACGCGCGAAAGTTCTATATTTGTTCACTCCATATTTTTCGGCACTGGCGGACCTCGACCAACGAGGCGCGTGCTGCGCCGCTGCGACTTGAATCGGTTTGAGCAGACCAAGGCTCGTCTCGCGACGCGAGGCGGATCGCCGTGGCGTCACATGTGATGGCGGCGTGACGGCAATGTGACGGTAGAATCGGCTGATTTCAGCCGATGTGACGCCGTGACGGATCGGATTGCATCTGTTTTTTCTTTGTACGCAATCAGTCCGCGCCACCAATCAGTAGTGCCCGCCGCGCATCGTCGCGGTGCTTCGGCAAAATATGCGCGCCGGCAACCGCAATGGCGGTGGCCAGCACCGTCGCATCGTCGGTGAAGCCCAGCACCGCAATCGCGTCCGGCACGACGTCGATCGGCATCACGAAATAAGCGACGGCGCCCAACAAGATCGCCCGCGCGCGAAACGGCGTCGCCGGATCCATCGCGCAGTAATAGGCGGCGACCAGATCGCTCGTGAACGGCACGCGTCCGGCGAGCCGGCGCAGCTTGCGCCAAAAGCCTTCGCGCACCGTGCGTTCGTTGCGCGCCAAAACCGCGGGCAGTGCAGCATCGTCGAGGTTCGTCATCGTCTCACTTCCGGAACAGCCAAAACCCTAGCGTCAAGACCGCGCTGATCAACAACGATGTGGTGATGGGAATGTACAGGCGAAAGCCCTCGCGTTCGATCACGATGTCGCCCGGCAGCCGCCCGAGCCCAATGCGGCCGATGACGGGCCACAAAAACCCGACCGCAACCAGCACGATCCCGAAAATGATCAGTGCGCGTCCGATGTCCATCTCGTCTGGCCTTCGCGGGCTTGCGCCGCTAAGAAGTGCCCCAGCATTTTCCTAGTCTAGCAAAGAGAGAACCATCATGCAGCTCAATCGCTCCGTCACGGCCGTCGTCACCGGCGGCGCCTCGGGCCTCGGCGAGGCAACGGCCCGCGAACTCGCCGCCGCCGGCGTCCGCGTCGCCATCTTCGACCGCGACAAAGCCAAAGGCGAAAAGGTCGCCGCCGACATCGACGGCGTCTACTGCGAAGTCGACGTGACCAGCGAAGAAAGCGTCATCGAGGGCTTCAAGAAAGCCCGTGCCGCCCTCGGTCAGGAACGCATCCTGGTGAACTGCGCCGGCACCGGCATCGCGATCAAAACCGCAAGCCGCAAGAAAGACTCGCCCGAAATCGCGCCGCATCCGATCGAGCACTTCGACCGCATCATCCAGATCAACCTCGTCGGCACCTTCCGCTGCATCGCGAAGTCGGCCGCCGGCATGCTGTCCCTCGAACCGATCACCGAAGACGGCGAGCGCGGCGTCATCATCAACACCGGTTCGGTCGCGGCCCAAGACGGTCAGATCGGTCAAGCGGCATACTCGGCATCGAAAGGCGGCATTGTCGGCATGACGCTCCCCATCGCGCGCGACCTCTCGCGCGACGGCGTGCGCTGCATGACTATCCTGCCCGGTCTCTTCAACACGCCGCTCCTCGCCGCTGCACCCGAGGAGCTGAAGAAGAGCCTCGGCGCGCAAGTGCCGTTCCCCTCGCGCCTCGGTCATCCGTACGAATACGCAAAGCTCGCCCGCCAGATCTGCGAGAACTCGATGCTCAACGGCGAAGTCATCCGCCTCGACGGCGCCATCCGCATGGCCCCGAAATAGCTTTATGAGCGCGCTTGACGACCGCTTCGCGCAGTCGCTGCCGGGCCTTCTGGGGCTTGAGTTCAAGGACTCCGAACCCGGCACCGTGCGCGGCCGCATGGCGATCAAGCCGCATCACATGGCGCCGAACGGCTTCCTTCATGCGGCGAGCGTCATCGCGCTCGCCGACTCCGCCTGCGGCCGCGGCGCCTTCATCGCAAAGCCCGAAGGCGCGACCGGCTTCACGACGATCGAGCTCAAGACAAACTTCCTAGGCACAGCCCAGGACGGCGCGATCGAGGTCGAAGCGAAACTTATCCACGGCGGCAGATTGACCCAGGTCTGGGACGCCGAAGTCCGCCGCGAAGGCGATTCCAAGGCCCTAGCACTGTTTCGCTGCACGCAGATGATGCTCTACCCGAAATAGTGCGCGCCTCAGGGGAACACCGCCAACTTGCCGGGAACTGGCGCTATCGCTAGCTTCGCGCCGAAATCGCGCCTCACCTCCCAAGGGGAAACACACATGAATCGCAACTTCGTAATCGGCGGCGTCGTCGCCGTCGCGATCCTCCTCGCCGTCGCCGCCTACTTCCTGATCAGCGGCCGCACGACGTCCACGACAGGCCAGACGCTGACGGGTGAGCCGTCGGGCCCGATCGCCCTCAACAACGTCTCTGTCATCACCGACCACTCGACGAGCCAGTCGGAAGACGGCCGCACGCTGAGCGTCACGTTCCCGAAATTCGAACTCGCAGCCAAAGGCGGCGAGACGACCTCCGCCGTCTTCTCGACGACGTGGCGTCTGAAGCTTGCGCCGGAAGAACGCGCCGTCGTCGCCGCCGTCTCCGTCAACGGCTACATGAAGTCGGCCGGCACGCCGCCGCCGGCAGCCGCGCCCGTCACCACGACGACACCCGCTGCGCCCGCGCCGGAAGGCACCGCGGCCGCAACGACGCCGCCCGCCGAAGGCGCGACGCCGCCCGTCGAGCAGCCGGCGGCAACGCCCGCACCGGCCGCACCGATGAAGCCCGTCGCCGGTGACGGCGTCGCCCGCGTGATCGTCTCGATCGGCGGCGACATCTCGATCACCGAATGGCGCGACTGGAACGGCGAAGGCGCCGAGCACAAAGTCTCGAAAGCTGTAGCCTTCGCCAGCGCCGGTGCAGATCTGCGCGACGGCGCAACGGTCCCCGTCACCGTGACGGTCGAAGTCTTCGGCGCTACCGCGACCGACACGCTCGCCCGCCTCAGCGCCATCGACCTGCGCGTCTTCCCGGAAAACGCACCGCTGCCGTCGGCAAACAGGACGAACCTGGCGTCCACGGTGACATCCTTGTCCGATGTTGGCGCTACATCAGGGTACTGCGCGTGGATCGAGGACCAAAATGACTCATAAGCCCACGTGTCGATCTGAGTTGCCTCCTCGGGCTGAATTGCCTTCTGGCATTGGGGAGAATGCCCTTTGGCTGCGACGAACAGGGAGTCGTATGGCAACTGCCTGGGAACCGGCAACGAAGCGCGTTCCGCACGGTAGGTCAATACAACAATGTCTGTAG
>ENA-ORBV01001022-ORBV01001022.1-microbial-mat-metagenome-genome-assembly--contig:-NODE-1022-length-63360-cov-11.765751_pt1 | contig 63360 bp, 71 predicted proteins | sample MGYA00237777_ERZ505514 | MGnify/ENA primary metagenome ERZ505514 (study PRJEB26160, sample SAMN06269048) | microbial mat metagenome | isolation source: Oligotrophic lake microbial mat | place...
TGAGCCGCGATCATAGCTGGCGCGGAGTGTGCTGCTCGGAGCACAATCCGTGACAGCTATGATCGTTGGCTCGACTGTCTGGTTGGGCTCCGTGGTTTTCATTTTATAGGTATTTTTTCTTCAAAATACTTCAAAACGCTCTTCGCGCCCGAACTACTTGAATCGAATCCATACCAATTTCCGGTGCCCGGTAATATCTCGACGTAAAAATTGCTACAATGCCAGCAAATAGAAGTTCGAAATACTCTTTTCTGACCTTCAAAAAACTCAACGGCGAAAACGGGGTCGTGACATAGTGCTTGATAGCTATAGCCTGGCGACATTCCGCGCCACATCTCTTTAAATATCGTTAGCGACTCGCCCTCTAATTCGATAACTCCTTCGATTATAGCAGAGGTGTTGTATGGTAAAATCGGAAACGTATCGCCAACGTAAGTTTTCGACATTTCACCCAATCGATATACCTTAACCTTCGTGACATCATATGTCTGATAAAATGCTTTATGGACTCTAGTCTCAAGACCACCGCGGATTAAAATTCGAGCACCATCAAACACGGTAACAAAAACTACCGTTCCGGCACCAAGTATGGCTAAAAAAACGAGAACCAGCAAAAGAAAGATTTGAATGTTTTTTTTCATTTTTGCCCAACGTCCGCGATCACCGGCACCGGACCGCTGGCGCGACGATTGCCGGGAGCGTAGCGACCAAGCACTCGGCGTGCCAGCGGGTAGGTGTTCGGTGGATCGCATGGTTCGGATTATTAATTCGCTGAATAATCTTGTACAGCGTTCCAATAACCTACGCTTTCGCTCTGATAAAGCATTGCTATCTCACCACACATTTCGTCCTTACCGGAAAACATTTCAGAACCGGAAACATGCTCAAGAACCCAAAGTGCTGGTAGCAAGAACATATACTTTCCTCGCTCGGGTCTTTCGATCCTATGAAGAGCGTCGGTGACATAGTGAGCACAATCCTCCCAAAATGCCTCGCATCCGGGATATCGAATATCGATCTGTTTGCGCATAATAATCTCTAGCTCCGTTCGCATCTCTTCTGGCGCTTCATGGGCTAGGCTAACGGAGAGGGCAAAGCAGCCGCCGAGTGTGGCCACACCAACGAAGTTCTGCCAGTAAGGCAACAGAACTAACTGTGGATAAGTTGCTGAGAACCGACGCTCAAATGCCTCGAAGAGTATTCGATACGATGTTGGGGCATTCACGGCTCGGTCCCTCAACTTCAGTATAGCATGTGGGTGGATCATATTCTTTCCGAATGTATAAGATCAGAGACGAGAGTTGCTGGCGCGGAGCGTGCTGCTCGGAGCATGATCCGTGACAGACGCGCTCGTTCTCTGCATCGCTTGGTTCTGCTCCGTTTTCATTTTATTTCGGGGAAATTTTCGATGAGTAAAAAGCCCAAGATTGGCACTGCAACAAAACTTGCGAGTCCCCATATCTTCAGGGGAATAAACTTTTCGAGTATGTCCACAGGTATCATGGCGATAACTACTAGTCCAAAAAGTATCAGCGGTGCCCACCACGCAATCTTGTAACCGTAATAAATTAGAAATCCGAATCCAAATATGGAGGTTGCGACTGCAAAACATCCAATCGCTAGCTGAAATGCGGGGCTTTCATCTTTTAGGTCGCGCAGGCAGAATTTCTGCTGGGATGCAAAGACGCCAAAAAGCGTATATAGCGTCACGATATTCCATGGCAGTTCCGTCATCATATTTTTGCCGAACGTATATTGGACACAGTGTTGTTGATATTGCGATAGGAACTTTGTTGTCTAATGCAATAAACTGTGTGCTTTTGGGGTTATGGTTGTTTCAGATAAAAATTTAAAAGGCTCTTTCTGAAAGCGGCTTAATTCACTTTGGGAAAGGCAGGGGGTAAAAGACTCGGATAGAGTTTTTTGGTCGGGCTGGGTAATGAAGTTTGGGAAGTTCATTGCACCTCGACGGTTCTATCAGGCGGAACTAACAGATGTCGAGTGGTTTGTTTCCGCTGGATAAGGGTTCTGGGTTTACTGTTTGCTGTTTTCGGTTTTCTGTTGAGGGATGGGAAACGGCCCAGACGGAGCTGGGCCCTCCGATGGGGGGGATTCCGCGACTCGGAGGTCGCGGCTACATCGGCAGGAGAGGAAGACGAGGAGCCTTGGGCGGGACGTCCAAGGCGGCGGGCAGGTCTCCACGGCGATTCTCCGACCCGCGCTCCTTTTGGAGAAGGGAGAATTCAGGGGACTGTTTGCTGTTTGCGGTTTGGGGACGGGCAACGGCCCAGACGGAGCTGGGCCCTCCGAAAGAAGGGGAAAAGGGCGCGGCGGGTGATGGTTCTGGGCTTTGAGCGGTGGTCTTTGTCGAATGGCCAGCCGGAGGAATTCGTAGGTAATTGAAATCAGAATAGTCCCGATGCCCTCTTGCCAAGACCTGCCATGGCCTTTAAAGTTCTCTATGTCCTTCTCCGTCAAACCCGCCCTCAATGTCCTGGGTCAGGATCTGCAAGCCTGTTCGATGAATCCGCTCACCGGCTATTTTCGCGACGGTTGCTGCAACACCCGCGAGGATGACACGGGACGGCATGTGGTGTGTGTGGTGGTGACGGAGGCGTTTTTGGAATTCAGCATAGCGGCAGGGAACGATCTTAGCACTCCGCACCCCGAATACGAATTCCCCGGACTCAACCCCGGCGACCGCTGGTGCCTGTGCCTGGCCCGCTGGAAGCAGGCACACGAAGCCGGTGTCGCGCCCCAGGTGATTCTGGGGGCCACCCACCAGTCGGCTCTGAAGATGGTTCCCTTGTCCCTGCTCCAGGAACACGCGCTTTTGGAAGCCTGAAGCTTATCCTTCCAACACAACCTTCAATCTTTTAAGATCCTGCTCCACAACCCGCTCGGGGTCAGCATAAAGCAGTGCCGCCAGCGCCACCGCTAACGCTCCACCGGGAGGATAGTAATCCACTGTCAGACGGACACGGGTCCATCCCGGTTCATCCATGGGATCAAAACGTACGGATCCCGCACTGGGCATGTCGGAATTATGCAGGGTCTCCCAGGCAATGAGAGAGCCGGGATGGTCATTGATGATGACGGCATCCCATTTCATATCAATGCCCAGCGGCCCCCGGACATGCCATCGCGAGACGCGTTGATCCTGGGTCCACTCAACCGACTCGACGCTGTCCATGAAACGGGAAAGATTCCGGAAATCACGCCAAAAGGCGTAAACTTCATCCGGCGGACAATGAATCACCACTTCGGCTTCCATTTTTTGGGCCTTGCGGCCATGGGCAACGGGAACGGAGGGGGTGTTTGCAGTCATAGATGATCTTCCGGGTTCAGGCTGCTGATCCAAAGCCGACCCTGACCGACCGTTTCGGCGGGCCGCCTCAAAAATCAGTAATTCAGTTTAACATCACTTTTCCCAATGGGCAACCTGCCCCCCTGTCCAGAGATCCCGCCAATTAGATTTGCCCCTATGAGTTGGCCCCGTTAGTCTGAGCTATGTCTCATCGCCTTCTCCTTTTTACCCTGCTCCTTTTGTCAGGAATATTCAGCTCCCACACATTGGCCTCCGGATCGCGGGCGGAAAAGAAAGTGGAATGGAAAAAAACCGACCTGCACCAGGGCTATGCCCTGCTCTACGGGATCGCGGAAAAACAAAAGAGCGTGGATATGCTGCTTATTGTCAAAAACGCCAGCACGCCGACCGCCGCTTTGATCAAGGAAATCAGCCGAACCTACGGAGAATTGCATGGCTACCTGAAACCTTTAGCGATCAACGGGCAGCTTGTGGCCAAATCCAGTAACGGCCTCCCCCTGGCCGAAACCTCCAGCCGGGACCGCATCCAACGGATCAAGACTGAGCAGCTTCTCTCCCGCTCCGGCCCGTTTTTTGATCTGACCCTTCTCAGCACCCAGGTGGAAGCCCTGACCTACAGCTCCGCCTTGTTGAGCCATATTGCCGAACAGGATCCTTCTTCCGCTAACAAAGAGAAAGCCCTGGCCTACCAGCAAAAGCTCGACGGGCTTTTAAAGAAAATTTGGCAACAGATTGAGAAACTCCAGAAAGCCGGCTGAGTCACCCCCATGGTTCGCGATGCCTCCATTCCGGTGCTTCTCGAGCTGCTGTCCTTTCTCGATTCCCCCTCCGAACCTGTCTATGCCCGTGCCATGTTCGGCGGCCATCTGATCTACTGTGGCGAGGCCGCGTTTGTTCTGGTTGCCGACGGCATGGCCTACCTGAAAACGGATGATCTCAACCGGGTCGATTTTCAAAAAGCTGGAGGAGAACCTTTTGTTTACGGGAAAAACGGCAAAGATGTGGTGATGTCCTTTTGGACGCCGCCGGCGGGAAGCCTGGATTCAGCATCAAAGATCCGGCCTTGGGCCGAATCCGCAGTGGCTGCTGCGAAAAGGGCCTCGAGGAAAAAAAAGAAAAGGCGCTGATGTAATCGCCGATTCGCGGATTGCGTTCCCTGCTTTTTAACTTAACTTTACCCCACTATGACCGTCATGAACCGTATGCCCCTGATCAGTATTGTCTTCGGACTTCTCTTAAATTCCGTGTCCATCGTCACGTTTGTGATGAGCGGCAACCCAAGCTTCACCGTATGGATTCCCTCCATTGCCGGGGTGCCTATCCTGATCGCGGGTCTTATTGCCCAGAAAGCCGAGTTGTTGAAACATGCCATGCACGGTGCGGCCATGTTCGGCCTGCTGGGCTTTCTGGCTTCCGCCGGGAAGCTGGCGGGAACGGTGGCCAAAGGCGAATTCACCTGGAAACTGGCCACTGTCTCGCAGGTTCTGATGGCCGTGCTTTGCGGGGTCTTTGTCGCTCTCTGTGTCAAATCCTTCATCGAAGCACGCAAAGCCCGTCAGGCTGCGGCTTCCTGAGTTAATCACTAACGAACACTTCGATCGGATTCAGCCAACGCTGCTGGCTTCGTTCACAGAGCCGATACCATTCCTGGGTTGATCGGGCTCCGCTTGCGGCCATAAATGCGAGGGACAAGGCAGGGCTTTCTTCGTTGAAAACCTGACGCCAACGGTTTTTCTCGGCCGTGACAGGTTTGGGTTGAAGCAAGGTTCCGGCCCGAAACAGAAAGGCGGCATTCCAAGGAGGCGTTTTGGATCCTGCCCCGGCCAGCAGCCAGCGGGTGGAGAAGGGTTTAAGACTGTAGCCGCCCTCCTCCAGCTCAAAACCAAGGGGAGGAACTTGTGTTCCCCTTGGCCAGCGGATTTTTTCTATATCTGAACGTATCATGGGATCATTCAAAGCCACACTAAGCCTGTGATTGAAGATGTAGGCCTCCGACGATGCGCGCCACAAGGCCTTCTGCTCCACGATCACACGCAGGGGGCCTCCGCTGAGAATACGGTTCTGGGATTCCTTCGCTTTCAACCCGGGGAGAGTATAACCTGCCGACATAACGGAGGATTTAAGACCAGGAAGGAAGACTTGGATTTCTTCCGGGCCTTTGGAAACCAGCACGCGCGAGGGGGTCTCGATGGAGACCAGATCGTTATCAAGAAAAACCTTGAAACCACTTTCAGGGGGCGGGGTCCCCTTTCCCGACTCTATGCGGACAACAGACGTTTCCCAGGGAGCAAGACTAACCTGAAAATAGAGCTCATCAGGTTTGCCGTCGCCGTCAAGATCATCCCTCTGGGAAGGAACAGGCCGTCCCGCCTCATCGCTGAGAGTGACGGCATGCTCCCTGACCCAGACCGGGAGCCTGGCCATGGAAACGACCACTCCTTCGTTGATGCGCTGCAGATCAATGGGATTACTGACGATGAGGATGACGGGCTTGTTCTGATAGGAGCAGGAAGCCAGAAATAAAAACAGGCTCGCCGACACCACGCCTTTCCAGGCCCTCAGACACATGACCATACCTGATCCTAAACCAGTCTTCGCCCCCGATGCAACAAGACTGCTATGGGATTGCCCCTCTGTTCAAGCGGTAGGTTTTCCGGTAGTCCCTCGGGGACACTCCGTGCTCCAGATGAAAGCGGCGGGAAAAGTATAACTCATCCCGGAATCCCACCTGCGCGGCCAGTTCCCGGATCGGCATCCGGCTTTCCACCAGAAGACGGCAGGCCTTGTGCATGCGGAGTTCCTGAAGATACCGGGCAGGAGGAAGATCAAAAATGTCCAGCCACCGCCTGCGAAAAGTCGGTTCTGACATGCCATGGCGCATGGCCAGTTCACGCCAATCTACGGATTCAGAAAGTCGCCGCTCCACTTCGACCAGCACCGCCTGCATACGGGTTCCGGAAGGTTCTAAGGAGCGCTGATGCATTCGGGTTTCCAGGATCAGCCGCTCCGCGACACGATCCATCCGATCCACCACCGATTCCGGATCGCGCGAGCGTGCCAGAACACCGATCTCGCTCAATGGCCCGGCCAGATTCTCGGGATCAGTAATGGGCCAGACAGGCAGATCAACATCAATAAGCCCGTTTTTCCTGAGCCGGCCGAAATCAGATTTTTGGTAAATAAGATAGAGTTCGTCCCATCCTTCTTCCAAGGATAAAGGCCCGTATTCGACATATTCCCCGGGCCATTGGGTGATGACACAGGGAGACTCTACTTTCCAGGTTTTTCCCAAGCGCCTGAATTCGCCACGTCCACGCAGGACGAGCGAGAAGTTACAGGTATTAAAACGGTGCCGGGTCCAATGATTCTTTTTCCGAACAAAATCCATGGAAACCAGGTGGAAGGGAGCAGGAAACTTTCTCGAATAGGGAGCCCAGTGCTTGATCAAAAAGTCCATGTTTTTGAAAATCGCTTCCATTCCTTTCTCCAGACTTCCCACTATTTTAGACATTGATCAATGAAAAAATCACCTCAAGCCCTGCTCATTCATGGGGGATGGTCCGGGCATCATCCTGAAAAGATTGTCCAGCTTTTTGCCAATGCCCTCGGGGCTCATGGAGTTGAAACCCACATCGAATCCTCCCTCGACTGTCTTGCTGACACCGAAACCCTCAAAACCTACGACCTGATTTTCCCCTGCTGGACCATGGGCCAGCTCAGCGACGCGCAAGGCAAAGGACTCCAGGAAGCCGTGCGTTCCGGAGTCGGACTCGGAGGCATCCATGGGGGCATGGGCGATGCCTTTCGCGGCAATCTGGATTACGAATGGATGACCGGCGGCCATTTTGTCGGCCACCCGTATGTTGGCGATTACGACGTGGACATTCTGGATACCGGGCATTCCATCACGCAGGGGCTGCCTCCCCGGTTCGCCTACCGCTCAGAACAATATTACATGATGATCGATCCCGGAATCCATGTCCTGGCCGATACCGAATACGTCTATGAAGGACGTTCCTGCCGGATGCCGGTGGCTTGGACCAAACACTGGGGACAAGGAAAGATCTTTTATTCCGCCCTGGGCCATCAACCCGATGAGTTCAGCGACTTCCCCCACGCCCACACCCTAACGATTCAGGGCCTGCTTTGGGCCTCCCGTTCTGCCTGACCGCCAAGAACCTTCCTTCCCTTTTTTATGACCACCTATACCTCACCCAAAGAAATCAAAGTCGGCGTCATCGGCTACGGCGGTGCCTTCAACATGGGCCGGGCCCACCTGAAAGAAATGCAGGCCGCCGGCATGACCCCCGTGGCCGTGGCCGAAGTCGATCCTTCCCGTCTGGCCGTGGCCACCCAGGATTATCCCGGCATCCAGACCTATGGCTCCGTTGCGGCGATGTTAAAAAAGTCCGATGTCAATCTGGTGACCATCATCACACCCCACAACACCCACGCCACCCTGGCCCTGCAATGCCTCAAAGCCGACCGCCATGTGGTCTGCGAGAAACCCCTCGCCATCACGACGAAGGAATGTGATCTCATGATTGCCGAGGCGAAAAAGAATAAACGTGTTCTCAGCACCTATCACAACCGCCATTGGGACGGCTGGATTCTACGGGCCGTGGAACAGATCAAAAAGAAAAAGGTCATCGGCGATGTCTTCCGCGTCGAGGCTCACATGGGCGGTTACAGCAGGCCCGGCGACTGGTGGCGGGGTAGCCGCAGCATCTCCGGCGGCATCCTCTATGACTGGGGGGTTCATCTTCTGGAATACACCCTGCAGTTGATCGATTCAGAAATCACCGAAGTCAGTGGCCATGCCAAGGCGGGATTCTGGGCTCCGCAAACCAAATGGAAAAAAGACAGCATTGAGGACGAAGGCTTTGCCACGGTGCGCTTTAAAAACGGGGCCTGGGCCAACCTGACTATCACCCACCTCGACTCAAACCCCAAGCCCAGCATGCTGGAGATCACTGGAACCAAGGGATCCTATCTGATCGACTGGAGCGAGTACACGCTTATCCGCCACGTCGATGGGGTCAAAATCCGTGAAACAGGCAAACACTACGAAAGCCAAAGCGTTCTGTTTTACAAAAACATCGCCAACCATCTGACCAAGGGCACACCTCTGATCATCACGCCGGAGTGGTCACGGCGTCCGATCCATATTCTGGATCTGGCTGTGCAGAGTGCCAAGCTGGGGAAAGCTCTTCCAGCACGTTATACTTAGTCTTACCCGCGCAAATAATCCGGCAAACAGGGCCTGGGTCCGGGGAGTTTGGTCAACTGTGTTCCAGTTGGGGTATGGGGATATGGAATTGCGCAAAAAATGGCCCGCAACTTCATTATCAGACGTCAGGCCGCCCCGACTTCCGACTCCATCGCCTGACGCATGGCGGCCATTTTCCGGTAATAAGAGGTAAGCGGAATGGCAGTCTCTTCCGGAACCTCCTCATTTTCCGTTAAAAATTCCAGCACCATTCCCGCCGCACAGACCGGAAACTGTCGGCCCGTTTATTCATCAACCACCGTGTCAGGGCCCGCCAACTCGTGGCGATACCAGCCATCGACCAGATCACCCAGCGACAAAAGTCTGTAGGGCCTGCCCGAACGGTATACCATAAATCACTTTTCCAGAAGAAGAGGGTATATTGGCATCATCACTTTGAGCATCAAATAGGCCAAACAACTGACAGTCATTTAAATAAAAATACCGGCCTATCTATTGAAAGCTTGGCGATCATCTTGTGAATTGCTGGACTCCATTCATGAAATCTTTCAGAAAAGAACTCTGGTTCCAACTTCCACAACGCCGGGCCTTCGTGAATATTACTTCCCAGGTCGAGGAATGTCTGAGCGAAAGCTCCATTCAGGAAGGCCTCTGCCTGGTCAACGCCATGCACATCAGTGCCAGTGTCTTCATTAATGACAATGAGTCCGGACTCCACCAAGACTTCGAAGTCTGGCTGGAGAAGCTCGCCCCGGAAAAGCCCCACTCCCAGTACAAGCATAACGGCTACGAGGACAATGCCGATGCCCACTTGAAGAGAACCATCATGGGACGCGAAGTCGTCGTAGCCGTCACAAAGGGGAAACTCGATTTCGGACCATGGGAACAGCTTTTTTATGGGGAATTCGATGGGAAACGGGAAAAAAGGGTTTTGGTCAAAATAATTGGGGAATAAAAAACTCACTATTGTCACATTAGGTCTCTGGACTCAAAACTTAACATGGTTTACCATCCAAGAGCGTCTGCGTTTTGGCCCTCTTTGATCCAGAGGCCCTCTTCTTAGTACTGCCTACTTCATGATGGATTTTCGTACAGGCTGGCTTGGACTGGTGCTTTTGGCATCCCTCTCTGCTGTGCAAGCGCCAGCACAGGCGCAGACTTCTCCAAATCCACCCGCCGTCCGTGTCCTCACGTTGCAGGATTGCTACACTCTGGCACTGACCCGAAGCGAAACCCTGGCCATCAGCCGCGAGGAAATCAAAATCGCCGAGGCCCAGTATTGGCAGGCTGTCAGTGCGCTATTCCCCCAGATCAGTTTTTCCCTTTCGGAAAGAATCCAAAACAGTGCCGGGAGCTCCATTTCCGGCGGGGGTGATTCCGGTGGGCGCCGCGACCGTATCGAGGGCCGTCTCAGTTTCACGCAAACCCTTTTCAGTGGTTTCCGCGAATTCAACACCGCTGCCTCCCTACAGGCCCTCAAACGCAGTCAGACGGAACAACTTAAACGCGACCGCCAACTCCTTTATCTGGATGGTGCTACGCTCTTTTACCAGGTTCTTAGCCAGGAAAACGATCTGCGGATATTGGACGAGATCGTGGCAAATCTGGAAGCCTTGCGCCAGGAATTGCAGGAACGTGTGAATCTTGGCCGTTCACGGCGCGGGGATATCCTGGCCGCAGAGACCCAACTGGCGGATTACCAAACCGTCCGTGAACAGGTGAAAGGAATGTCAGGCGCCAGCCGCGAATTGCTTTCTTTTCTCATTGGAGTCCCTTCGGATCGTTACCAGTTGAAAGACACCATGACTTTGCCTGAAACAGAGAAGCTGGATGCCTATCTATGGCGCAGCGGCGCACGGCCCGACATCGCCGCAGCGGCTGAGTCTTCCACAGCAGCGGAACGTGAGTTGTCGGCCAGCAAGGGTGCCCTCCTCCCCACAGTAACGGCATCCGGGAACTTCCTGGCCCTGGAAGAACCCGAGCGGCAACAGGAATGGGACATCCTGATCAGCGCAACGATTCCCGTTTTCGACGGTGGGTTGCGTATCGCCGAGGTGAAAGAAAAGGAAGCTGCGCTCCGCAGCACCCGCCTGAGTTTCTCCCGTGCAAGACGTCTGGCCGAGTCCGAAGTCCGGCAGACCTACAACACCTTCATCTACTCCGCCAGCCAGTATGTGGCCCTGCAAAAGGCCCTTAGGACCGCCAGGGAAAATTACGAAGTGCAGAAAAGCGATCACGGCCTGGGCCGGACAAGTAATCTGGATGTGCTCAATGCCCTGTTCAATTACAACAACTTTCAGCGTCGGGAAAAAAGCCTGGAAACACAACTACGCAGTAACCTCGTCGCATTGCAAGTCGCCGCCGGTGAGCCAGAGCAAAATTCCGAAACGCGAAGCGTAAAACGCGAAACTTCCCAGCCATGACCCTTTCCGATCTTTCCATCAAACGCCCCGTCATGGCCTGGATGCTCATGTTCGGACTGATCGTTTTCGGAGCCGTTTCTCTGGGTCGTCTCGGTGTCAGTTACATGCCTGACATCGATTTCCCGCAGCTTGATATTGGCGTGACCTGGGAAGGTGCCGCACCGGAAATCATGGAGGCGGAGTTGGTGGATCAGATCGAACAGCGCGTCATTGCTGTCGAAGGCCTCACCAATCTCCGCTCCAGCATCCGCCAGGGTCAGGCCAACATCACCATGGAATTTGACATCGACCGCGACATCGACGCGGCTGTCCAGGAAGTCCAGACCGCCATCAGCCAGGTCCGACTTCCGCTCAATGTCGATCCTCCCACCATCCGCAAACAAAACCCGGAGGACGACCCCATCATGTGGATCGGGATCAGCAGCACCCGTAGCTTCCGGGATGTTATCGAATATGTGGATCTTTATCTGGCGGATCAGTTTGAAACCCTGGATGGTGTCGGGGAAGTCCAACGGGGGGGATTCACCGAGCGCAACCTCCGGGTCAGCGTCAACAATGATGCCTTAAAAAAAGCCTCTCTCAGTATTCTCGACATCGTTCGTGCCGTCGAGCGCGAGCACTCGGAAGTCGCCGCCGGCATCATCGAAAACGACAAAAATGAAATCAACCTGCGCACGATGGGAGAGGGCCTGACGGCGGAACAGGTTGGGAACATTCTTATTACGCAGCGTGGCGGCCAGCCCATCTACGACACCAACATCCGTTTGAAAGACGTGGCCAGTGTCGAGGACAGCCTGGCTGACGTCCGGAGAATCCTTTTGATAGACGGGAAAAAGGCTGTAGGCCTCGGCATCAAAAAGCAGCGAGGCTCCAATGAAGTGCAGGTGGCCAACAACGTCATCGCCAAAGTTGCCGAACTGCAAAAAACCCTGCCGGACGACATCAAAATCCGGGTCAATGTGGATTTCACCCGCTTTGTCGTCCAATCCATTTATTACACCCAAAAAGAACTTCTGATCGCCTGCATCCTGACCGCCATCATCTGCTTCCTTTTCCTCGGCACCTGGTCATCGTCCGTCAACGTTCTCCTGTCCATCCCGACTTCGATTGTCGGAACCTTCATGGTCATTTATTTCATGGGCTTTACCCTGAACCTCTTCACCATGCTGGCCCTGACCCTGGTGATTGGGATTGTCGTCGATGACGCCATCATGGTGATGGAAAATATTGTCCGTCATTTCCAGATGGGGAAGAACAAGGTCAAGGCCGCGCGCGAAGGTGCGCGCGAGATCACCTTCGCCGCCATTGCCGCATCTGTCGCCGTTATGGCCATTTTCCTTCCGGTTGTCTTCATGGACGGTATTATCGGAAAATTTTTCTTCCAATTCGGTGTCACTATTACAGCCGCAGTTGCTCTTTCGCTGCTCGAGGCCCTCACCCTCACTCCCATGCGCTGCTCGCAGCTCATGGCCCGGGAAAAAGACAACTTTGTCACCCGCAAGGCCAACACCACCCTGGGCTGGCTGACACGTATCTACCAAAAGACCCTCCATGTCTGCCTGAATCACCGTTGGAAAGTGGTCGTCAGCTCGATCATGCTCTTCGCCCTCTCCATGGGTTCCATTTTCTTCCTGCGCCAGGAATTCGTCCCCCAACAGGACCAGAGCTTTTTCCGGGTGGGCATCCAGACTCCCGTGGGCTCGTCCTTGGAATACACATTCAAGAAATGTCTCGAGATTGAAAAATACCTCAATTCGCGCAAGGACGTGACACGTTACCTCATTTCTGTCGGAGGTTTCGGAGGCCAGTCCAACACCGCCTTCATCCCTGTCGTTTTGATTCCTAAAGACGAGCGGGACAAAACACAGGGCCAGATCATGCAGGAGTTCCGCAAGGACCTGAACATGATTCCGGATGTGCGCATCACCCAGCTCACCGACCTCTCCACCAGGGGCCTCGTCGCACGCAATCAAAGTCCCCCGGTCGAATTCAACATCCGGGGCAACGACTACAAAGAATTGAAGGAAGCCTCCGATGCCATCACCGCAGCGATGGAAGCCACCGGCATCATGCTTGATGTCGACACTAACTACCGGGAAGGCCAACCGGAACTCCGCATTGTTCCCGACCGCGATGCGGCTGCCCTGCGCGGCGTTTCCATGGACGACCTGGGCCTGACCGTCAATTCCGCCATGGGTGGCATCCGGCAGGGAAAATTCACCAATGATTCACGCCGTTACGATGTCCGCATCCGCCTGCTTCCGGAAGAAAGGCTGATTCCGGAAGACATCAACAAACTGCAGATCCGCACTTCCTACGGCGAACTCATTCCGTTGACCGATGTGGTGAAACTCGACATGGTCAAAACGGTTCAGAGCATCGCCCGCGTCGACCGCCAGCGCGCCATCACCATCAAAGCCAATCTGACTCCGGGCGTTTCCCAGTCCACCGCCATCGCGGAAGCTGAGCGCATCAGCAAAGAACTTCTGCCCGAAGGCTACACCTTCAATCTGGAGGGAACCTCCCAGACCTTCAAAGAATCCTTCAGAAGTCTCTGGTTTGTTTTCATCATCGGACTCATTGCCGCCTATATGGTCTTGGCTTCCCAGTTCAACAGTTTCATTCACCCCGTGACCGTTTTACTGGCCCTTCCTTTCAGCGTAACCGGGGCTTTCCTGATTCTTCTAATCTTCAATCAGTCCATCAACCTCTTCAGCATGATCGGCCTCATCCTGCTCGCGGGTATCGTTAAGAAAAATTCCATCCTCCTGGTCGAATTTACCAACAAGGTGAGGGAAACGGAAAACGTGGGTGTCCGTTCCGCCCTGGAAAAAGCCTGCCCGATCCGCCTCCGCCCCATTCTTATGACATCCATGGCCACCATCGGTGCTGCCATTCCCACGGCTCTCTCCACCGCTCCGGGCTCGGAAGCCCGCGTCCCGATGGCCCTGGTCATCATCGGTGGTGTGGCCGTTTCGACCTTCTTCACTCTCTTTGTGGTGCCCTGCGCCTACAGCCTCTTCTCCCGTTTCGAACGGCACCGGAACACCAAAGAAATCGATGAAGAATTTTCAGGCAAAAATGAAGACCCGGCCTAACCAAAACGTCCCTGTTCTATCGGGGGTTAGATAAGGAAATTTAACGCAAGGACGCAAAGAAAAATAAGACGCAAAAAGGGAGGTCTTTTTACCGGATCATTACCTGGCGCCCTGGAATCCTGGCGTCTTTGCGTTGAAAATGCTTAATCCTGCTTATCCGGTTTTTTCCCCACTCGTCTCCGAACCGCTGCCACGAGGTGATCCACCTCGTCAAACCCCAGCCTGTAGGCCAGATAAAAGTAAAACACGCAGGCCAGCGGAACCGCCGCTGCAATGTAGACCAACAAAGAACCCAGGCCTGACAAGCGATTCCCGATGCCAAAGTGCAGCGCAGCCATGAATCCTGCGAAGCAGATGGTCAGCAGGATCATCTTGAACAGGAATCCGACAAAATCTGTTCCGGTCGTGATGGAGCCCAACTTCCTGCTCAGGGCAAACGTTAGTTGGAAAATGTTGATCACCGCCACCAATGAAATCGAAAGCGGCAGCGCCACCAGGCCCATTCCGAATCCCCGGATGAAGACAAAGGTGAAAAGCAGGTTCAGGAAAATGGCACGAATGCTGATCATGACCGGCACCTTCGGCATATCGAGAGCGTAGAACGTGGGCGCCAACACTTTGATGCAGGCATAGCCCGCCAGACCAAGGGTGAAGGCCTGCAGAAGGCCGGCCGTCGCCACGGTGTCCTCATGCGAGAATCTCCCGTGCTCATAAATCACACCGACCAGCGGCTCTGCCATGAAAAACAAACCCAGCGAAGCGGGAACGGTCATGAACAACGCCAGCTTCAAACCTTCCACCACGCGCAGACGGAAGTGGTGCATGTTTTCCTGCGCAGCTGAGCGTGAGACGGAAGGGAGCACCACCGTTCCAATTGCCACACCGAAGAGTCCGATGGGAAGTTGCATCAGGCGGAAGGCATTACTGAAATAGGTAACTGCTCCCTCACCCATGTAGGAGGCCCAGGTGGCGTTGACCACGACATTGATCTGCACGGCGGCGACCCCGGCCACCGCAGGCAGGGCCAGTTGATAGACTTTGATCAGATCGGGATGTTTCCAGTCGAAGCGCGGCCGCAGGCGTAGTCCGAACCCGGCCGCCTTGGGCATCTGGATGATGAGTTGCGCGGCTCCTCCCAAAACCGTTCCCCAGGCGAAGCCGTAAATGGCCATGGGACCCAGGTGCGGATCGTAAAGATAACCGAAACCCAGACCAGACAGGATGCTGGTAAAATTAAAAACGGTGGAGGCCGACGCCGGCAATCCAAAGCTGCCCAGACTGTTCAGCAGCCCCATGTAAACCGCCGCCAAAGAAACAAAGATAATGAAAGGAAACAATATCCGGGTCAGCTCAATTGTCAGTCGCTGCTTATCGGGATCAAAGCCGCGCCCGATGGTATGCACAACAATCCCCTCACTGAACGCAATCCCTAATGCACAAACCAGGACCAATAAAACACTCATGCTGGTCAGCATCCGGTTCGCCAGGAGAAATGCTTCCGCTTTTCCCTCTTTTTCCATTTTTTTGGAAAAAGTCGTGGTGAAGGAAACGGAGAGTGCTCCTTCTGCCAGCAGGTCGCGCAATAGATTGGGAATGCGGAAAGCCGTCCAGAAAGCGTCCAGGATATGGCTGGCGCCGAACACCATGTTAAGCACCGCATCACGAACCAGTCCCAGCACGCGCGATCCCATGATCGCAGCCATTACCCGCGTCGCTGAACCAACTGTACTGCTGGATCCTGCCATTGAGCGAAGTATCAGGAGGCCGGGCCGGGAGTCACTAAAAAACATGTCTTCATGACGCCAGCACGATCAGCCATTGGAGGGCCCGGCTCCACGCGGGCTCCAGGCTGCCCTTCCAAACAGGACGAGACAGAGCTCGTCCCTCCAGAAAATGCTAAAAAACGGGTCTGTCCCCTTTTTACTCGCGATGATAAGGCTCCCCGCGTCGTATACTTTGCGCCCGGTAAAGCTGCTCCACCAAAAGGAGCAGGGCCATTTCATGCTGCAAGGTCAAAGTGCTGAGAGAAAACAACCAGTCCGCTTTCTCCTTGAGGATCGAACCATGACCGTTGGCCCCACCAATCAGGAAGGCTACATCTTTCACCGCCCTCAGATCCCATTGTTCAAGCTTCTCCGCCAGCTCCCGGCTGCGGCAGGTCTTCCCGCGCTCATCCAAAATGACCCGGAACATTCCCTCCGAAGCCTGCAGCAGCTTTCTGCCTTCTTCCTCGACGGATGCCTCCGGAAGAACCGTCGTGGTCACCTGTCCGTAATGCTTGAGGCGCCCCAGATATTCCTCAATCCCGGCCTTGGCGAAGGAGAGCTTCGGTTTCCCGATCGTGATGAGATGAAGTTTAGCCATCTGTTGCAGGGTTGCAGGGTGTTTCTATGAAACGCTGGGTTAAAAGCCGTTTCACAGAAACAGCCTACAATTGATGATCGGGATGCGGATTGGTGCTTAGGTGCTTTTCGTCTTTAACGCCGGGTCACGGCCCTCATCCAGGTCGATAAAGTCAAACATGGTATGGATATCCGTTCGGTTTTCAAAGCCTCCTTCTTTCAGCCTGCGAAGGAGAGTGGGGGTGACTTCGTCATTCCAGCCACGCTTGCGCATATAATCGTTCCAGATTCCGATTTCCTCGTCCCCGGGTTGACGTCCATTTTGGAATGACCAGGCCAAAACCTCCTCATCGGAGAGACCTTCCTGGACTTTTACCTGCAGAACACTGTATTCGATGTGGAGAAAATGAGCGGCCCGTTCGTCGAACCCTTTACCGAGGTTGGCATGCAGGTCCGGGTGGAGCTTTCCATCGGCCAGGCGGCGGATTTTGTCAAACAAACGTCCGAAATAAACAATGCCACCGACTTTTTCGTGAGGGCTGCGGACACCAGGAGAATTCACTATCATATGGATCCTTTCAACTTCTTAATAAAATCCGCAAAACCAAGGGCCTGATTTTTCAGGCGTTCGACAAGGGCGGTGTCTTTGAGCCTGCCGGTTTCGTCGAGCTGGTTGAAGACGCCTGGGATAAAGACACGCTCGGGGAAGAGGTGGGCGTTGCGGTATCCAAAAATGGCCTGTAGTTGTTCGACGGAACGCAGGGCGCCCCACATACCGGCGGCCAGACCGACGAAGGCGACCGGCTTGCCTTCGAAACTTTCTGGAAACTTTAACATGTCGATGAAGTATTTCAGCACCCCTGGCATGGACCCGTTGTATTCGGGGGTGACGATGACCAGGCCTTCTGCCTGGATGACGGCATCGGAGAGTGGGATGAATGACGCGGGCTTTTCGGCGTAAGAAGCGGGATCAAAGATTTCCCTGGGTAATTGTGCCAGATCGAGAATACGGGCTTCCACGCCCAACTCCCGGTATAGAGTGAGGATCTGGTTGGCCACTTTCAGGGTGTTGCTGTCGGGTCGATTGGTGCCTGCGATAATTAGGATCATGTAAGATGAAGTTTAATTGTTAGAGACTTTAAAGTGTTTCGAAATCCAATATTCGGATTTCTGAATTTTATTCAAAGGAGTTCCTTCAGTTCTTTCACGCGTTGACCGAAAAGTTTCAAAGCATCTTCCACCGGTTGTGATGAGGCCATGTCCACACCGGCGAGCTGTAAGGTTTCCAGTGGGAAGCGGGAACCTCCAGACTTAAGGAAACTCAGGTAGCGTTCACGCACAGAATCTCCGCCTTCCAGGACCTGTTGGGAGAGGGAGAGGGCGGCCGAGATGCCGGTGGCATATTTGTAAACATAGAACGCCGAATAAAAGTGCGGAATGCGCAGCCATTCCAGTTCCAGCACATCGTCAATGACGAGGCCCGGGCCATGGTAAGTCTCCAGCAGTCCCCGGTAGGCGGCCTTCAAACTGTCGAGAGTAAGCGGCTCTCCGGCCTCGTCCATGGCATGGATGATTTTTTCAAACTCGGCAAACATGGTCTGACGGATGAGCGTGGCGCGGATGTCATCGACCTGGCGGTTGATGATATAGGCGCGGGTTTTGGGGTCGTCGGTTTTTTGAAGGAGATCGTGGGTCAGCAACTCTTCGTTGAAAGTGGAAGCCACTTCCGCCAGGAAAATGGGGTAGTGGTAATCCTGAAAGCGCTGTTCCCGCTGGCTATACCACGTGTGCATGGAGTGTCCTGCCTCATGGGCCAAAGTGTAAACATCGGAGAACACGTCCTCTTTGTAGTTCATCAGGATGTAAGGGGGATTCCCGTAGCTGCTGCTGGAAAAGGCTCCGCTGCGCTTGCCCTTTGTCTCATAGCGGTCCACCCAGCGGCTGCGGAAACCATCGCCGAGTGCTGCGGTGTATTCGTCCCCGAGGGGATGGAGTGCTGCCAGAACCTTGTCACAGGCTTCGTCAAAGGGGGTGCGTAGTTCCACCTTTTCCGTCATTGGAACGTAGGTGTCATAAAAGTGCAATTCCTTCAAGCCGAGCACCTGTTTGCGCAGTTCGTAGTACTCGTGCAATGGGGCAAGGTTGTTGCGGACGGAGCTGATCAGATTGTCATAAACAGCCACGGGCACGTTATCGGAGAAGAGGGAAGCTTCGCGGGCGGAAACATGATGGCGGGCCTTGGCGTGGAAGACATCGGTCTTGACGGAATGAATCAGGGTGGAAGCCAGGGTGTATTGGTGGGCTTTGAACTCCTCATAGTATTGGTGGAAGACCCTGCGGCGCAGTTCCGGATCTTTCTTCACCAAAAAGGAGGAAAACAACCCATGGGACAGTTCGAATTCCGTGCCCTTTTCATCATGAATATTTCCAAAAGTCATGTCCACGTTGGTCAGTTGTGAAAAGGTTTCCTGCACGCCACCGAGAGGAAGGGAGGCCATGGCCAGCAGGCGCTCTTCTTTTTCTGAAAGGATATGGGGCTTGTGACGGCGCAGTTTGGTCAGCTTGGTTTTCCACTCGGCCAAGGCGGGATCAGTGAGGTAAGCCTGGAAACTAGTGTCGTCGATGGCCTGGATTTCCGGGGTGAGAAAGGCTGCGGTTTCAGCGGCCTGGATCATGACATGCTGAAAGCGGGCTTCGCGGGACAGGTTCTCGTTGCTCGAGCTGTCTTCCGAGGATTTAAGCGACGCGTAATGCCCAAGCCGCTCCGCGATCAGATCCAGTTCCCGGTCAAACTCCATGCACTCGTTGAGACGGACGGCTGAGCTGTTCAGGCTTCCTTTGAAGTCGAGGTAGCGGGGGAAACGGTCGGAGTAACGTTTGAGGTCGGCATCCCATTCGCTTTCCACGGAGTATAGACGACACAGGTCCCAGGTATCTGCTGCCGAAACCTCCGAGCGCAGCAAAGTCTTTTTAGGCTGGGATGAGGAAACGGTGGAAACATCGTAAAAAAGCATTTCAAAACTTAAGCAAACCCCGCCCCAAAGGCAACCCCTCTTGGAGAACTTTGCCGGGATTCAAGGCTGTAGCCGCGATCTCCGAATTGCGGATTTTGGAAAAAGATGGAGAACCGAGGCCCGGAGGCCTCTGCTACAAAGAGAATGCGACAACAAAAAATCTGGGCATTCCCCGAACCCCAGCTATGTTGTTCCCTGACATGTTACGCGAAGTCCTGAAATCCAAGCTCCACCGGGCCATGATCACCGATGCCAACGTCGACTACGAAGGCAGCATCACCATTCCCGAGGATCTCATGCGCCTGACCAACCTCTGGGAAGGGGAAAAAGTTCTCGTGGCCTCCATTACCACCGGAGCCCGCCTGGAAACCTACGTGCAAAAAGGAGCCGCGGGATCCGGTGAAATTATCATGAACGGCGGGGCAGCCCACCTGATCAAAAAGGGCGAACGCGTCGCCATCATGGCCTTCGCCTTTTCCGAACACCCCGTCGATCCCCAGCGCATTCTTTGTAACGATCTCAACCAGATCGTCGGCGAAAGCAAGTAATCCTTCTCCCAAAGCGGACAAGGATTACGAAATTTTTCAGCCACTGGAAAATTATCGGACAGAACATGATCCATCGTTTGGCCTGCATTGGGGATGGACGGGAAACCGGATTTTTTCCAAGCTGAGTGTACAGTTTGAAAAATCCTTTCGTTACGTCTTTTCTGCTCGGTCTATCATTTCTTATGGCCCTCTCAGGCCGTGCCCAGGTTTCCACCGCAGCGGTGGAAACCTTTCCGCTCTTGATACAATTCCCCAGCCCCAATACCGCCCTTCTTGACGGCCGTCCGGAAAATTTCTACCAACCCACTATTAGTAAACGCGCCATCTCCGGCATGTATGGCTTTGTCCGCTCTTCCGAACCCGAACCCGCCCGCTACTTCAACCTCTTCCACGAAGGCATCGACATCAAACCTTTGCAATTTGATGCCAAGGGAGAACCCAAGGATCAGGTCTTTGCTGCTGCCGCAGGTGAAGTCGTTTATGCCAATACCAGGGCCTCCCAGTCGAATTACGGCCTCTACCTTATCCTGCGCCACCGTTACGGCCCACACGATCTCTACACCACCTACGGCCATCTCGCCGCTGTTCAAGTCGAGGCAGGTGATAAAGTCAAAGCAGGACAGATCATCGGCAAATTAGGTTGGAGCGGCAATGTCGGAACCCGCGACCGCGCCCACCTGCACTTCGAGACAGGATTCCTCGTCAACAAAGACTATTCGGGTTGGTATCGGAAAGTCGGGATCGGTTTCGAACCCTATCCCACACCCAACGAGCACGGCAACTTCAGCGGTCTGAATTTTCTCGGAGTGGATCCTTCCAGACTTCTGCTGGATTCTGCGCAAAATAAAACCATTACGGTTCCAGGAATCTTTGCCTCCCTGAAACCTCTCTTCCGCGTCCGCATCCCCGCCGCCAAGGATTATTTCGACTGGCAAAAGCGGTTCCCGGAACAGGTCGAAGGCGGCCTAGGTCTGCCGCAACCCGCATCCTGGGAAGTGGTATGCACCCGAACTGGAATGCCACTGAGTTTCAAACGTTCGGCCGAGCCCTGCGACAGGCCGGAACTGCTCTGGTTTGATGACTCGCTCAGTCTTCAAGAATCCTTCAACAGGGGATTGATCCAGAAAGTGCAGGGCAAACGCAGTCTCTCCCGCCACGGCCTAAAATGGTTCAGCCAATTGATGTGGCAGGACTGAGCCACTTTACCGGGAAAGCTTAGATTTTCTGTACCTGATCAGTAATCTGATATCCAAACTGTTTCTCACACTCCTATTACTTGAATCCCCCCAAAGCCTTGTAGTCCTGGCCCGGGATATTGAAGGGCCTCTTCCTATTCCTATTCCGCTTGGCCTAGAGCATGTCCTTCAACTCTGAAACAGAGGGCGGCGTTTCCCGGATCGCAGAGATCTCGTGTTTGATCTTCTTCAACTCCAGCCACTTCAACGCATCCCGGCAGGCGCTGCATTTCCTGTATTCGTAAGCCTTAAGCATCCCGTGAGTTTACCGAAAATGCGCGAAGGGTGCAGAGTTTTTTAACAAAGGGATTACAGTGTAAATGGCGATTGTGGCTTAAAAGGCAATGCAACCCAAACCCGTGGAAAACGTACATATTACCCCTAGTTCTTTCTTCTTTGGGGGAGTAGCCTGCTTAAAGTGAAGTCTATAGCTACATGGATTCGCGAGTGCGACGAAGCGCCCTTTGAACGGGTCTTCCAACACTATCCGGAAGTCTGCCTTCTCAATGCCCGCCGCCAAGACGTTCCCTGGAACCAAATAAAGGGCCTCCTTCTTTCCGGCGGTTCCGATATTTCCATGGAGTATTTAAAGCAGCCTGTTCCTAACCCGGCCCTGATCGAAGATGCCGATCCCGTCCGGGATGCATGGGAATTTGACGTATTGCCCAAAGCTCTGCAACAAAAGCTCCCCATCCTGGCCATCTGCCGCGGACTACAGGTCCTCAATGTCCATCTCGGCGGAACCCTCCATCTCCACATCCCCAATCATGACAGTGCCAAATTCGAAAATATCCAGAGACTACGTTATTCCCCAGGCGCTGAATATAATTTTGAAAAAGTAAACAGCTCCCATCACCAGGCACTAAACGACATGGGTTACGGTCTGTTACCGGAAGCCTGGGCAGCCGAAGATGGAGTGGTGGAACAGGCGAAGCTTTCCCATTATCCCTGGGCTTTGGGAGTTCAATACCACCCGGAACGTGATCCACTCTATCAACCTCTTTTCGACGCCTTTGTTGATGAGGTGAAAGGCCTACAATTATGAATCATGGCTTTCTCAATATGACCGTGCGGATTGGTTGCCATCTCGTGTATGAAACCCCGCGTCCCACGCCGATCCTATTGATGCTGCGCCCCCGCCTGGACGGAAAACAACTCGTTCGGCAGGAACAACTCACCCTCACCCCATGGCTGCCTTCCGATGAATACACCGATGCCCATGGAAACACCACCTATCGCTCCATGCTTCAGCCGGGGCAGAACGTGATCCATCATGATGCTCTGGTGGCCGTTTCATCCGAGCCGGATAATCACGATCAACAGGCCCATGCCACTCCCGTTAACCAGCTTCCCCCCTGGATTCTTCGCTATATTCTCCCCAGCCGTTACTGCGACTCCGATAAACTTCTGGGTTTTGCCTGGCAGCAATTTGGTTCCATCAATAACACTCTTGACCGGATTTACGCCATCTGCAATTGGGTTCACACCCATATTGAATATCGCTACGGATGCGCCCGTTCAGATAGTTCCGCCTCCGAAGTGGTCAACCAGCGCTTTGGAGTCTGCCGCGATTTTGCCCACGTCGCCATTGCACTTTGCCGGGCCTTCAATCTCCCAACCCGCTATGTCGTGGGTCATCTTCCAGACATCGGCCACACCGATCCGGGAGCGCCTATGGATTTTCATGCCTATTTTGAAGTCTATCTGGGCCAGACCTGGTGCACCTTTGATGCACGTTACAACACACCACGCATCGGTCGTATCAAAGTTGCACAGGGTTTGGATGCGGTCGATGCCGCCTCCGCCACCATTTATGGCGAAGCGGTTCTGACCTGGTTCGAAGTCTGGGCCTATCAAGTGAACCCTTCCGAGGTTTCAATCGGCCAACCCATCGATCTTTCCAAACGCCTGGATGGAACCCCTTTGATCCGTTTCCAATAAAAGATAGGCTTCTGCTTCCTTACTTTCTGGATTTGGAAGGTTCTCTCCCCCAGGCTTGCTGTGCCTATCGTAGTTAGTCAAGACCTTCTTCCGAATCTTTCCAACTCAGCGGGACCGAAGAATGATAAGTTCCTACTTGCTGAAGGAATCAGAATCCGTTTCCACCTTGGTCAGGCCACGTTCTCCATATCGAAGCCGACTTTGATTGTCACCTGCCAGTGCAGGATCTTGCCCTTGCTGATGCTGCCACGCGTTTCCACCACGTTGAACCAGCTCAGATGCCTGATGGTTTTTCTGGCCTGCCTGATGGCCTTCGTCACTGCATCCTCAACCGAGATGGTTGAGGTGCCTGTGAGTTCGACCTGTTTATAGACATGATCCTTCATCTCTCTTTTCGACTCCAGTGTAGCTACGCTCATAGAGTTTACTTTATTTACAGCAACAGGATGAAGTGGCTTCTTTCACGGCTTTTTCGACCGCTTCGCGGGTTTCCCCGGTGCGCTTCTGGATTCGACCGATTAATTCATCGTTTTTACCCTCAACGTATTGAAGGTCATCGTCCGTCAGTTTGGCCCATTTCTGCTTGAGCTTGCCCTTGACTACATTCCATTCGCCTTTGATTTCCAGTGTATTCATTTTTATACTTTCTTTGGTTTATTTACGTCTTGATGACGAAAAAGTGTTTAGTAGGCCGCAAACGAAGAGCCACAAAACCGTCAACGGTGCTGCACCCTTGGAACCGTAGTCATTGTATATGTGGTAACTCACACGTAAACTCTAGCCTGGCTCCTACCCTGTAAGCTATGGGGTCTAACCCTATTTTTTCTTGTTCTTCGCCGACTCCTCTTTTTTCTTATCTCCATATTTTTTTGTGGAAGGCCAGATCAAACGCCAAGGCTCCCGCTTCACGGTGTCCGTGAATTCCTCCGCATTGCTTATCACCTTGGTCATTTTGGAATCATTCAATGTTTGCATAAACTCTTTCGTGTTCTGAATGGTGATCGCCAGATCCGCATCCGAAGCGCTTAAATTTTTGATGTTCTCCAATGCCTTGGCAACGTCCGAACCCGGGCCGGTCAGACGTTCCAAATGATCCGCAACCGATTCTGTGAGATCCGGAACTCGTTTTCCAGTGAACTCAGATTTGTCCTCGGCCAGGCCGGACTCCGCATCTCCTTGGACAAAGTCGATCACCTGTTGCCCCATGAGGCCTTGCTGGGCCAGACGCACAGTCACGGTTCGGTAAATCGCAGCTTCCCTCGCCACCTGCACATCGATCGATACCTCATAATCCGGATGGCCTTCCGGACGCTCCTTCAAGGGAACCGGCGATTGCAGGGACTTCACCTTGCCAATCTCACGTCCCGCCAAAAAGACCGGAGCTCCCGGACGGATGCCCTGGGCATTGTCGTAGTAGATCCGGTGTGTGTGCAGGGGCTTGATCAGGCCTGGCATGCCGACAACCACTAAAACTACAAGTAATATGCTGAAGGTCAGTAATACCAGAACACCGGTCGTCACTTCATTTTTATGTATTTGCATGAACGTCTTCCTAACAGCTAATGCACAAAGTCATCCTGTGCAGAACCGGTTTTTTTGGGTTGATTTGGTATTCAAGTAAGCTCATTTTTTCTTTTTTTGGAATAATCGGACAAAAAGTCGCGCACGATCGGATTTTCGGAGCTGCGGAAATCATCAGGACTTCCTTCCAAAATAATTTTTCCTTCGTGAAGAAAGGCCATCCTTGTCGCCACGGCAAAGGCACTACCCATTTCATGGGTCACAACAACCGAAGTAATCTTCTGCCTGTCCCGCAATCCAATGATCAAATCATCAATCAGCCTGCTGTTGATCGGGTCCAGTCCTGCTGTGGGCTCATCAAACAGAACCAACTTCGGCTCCAGAGCCAGTGCTCTCGCCAGACCGACACGTTTTTGCATGCCCCCACTGAGCTCCGATGGCAGTTTATCAATGACATCCTTCAGACCCACCAATTCCAGTTTTTGATTCACTATGTCGTCGATCTCTTCTGCGGTTTTGTGCGAAAGCTCGGACAAGGGCAGTGCAATATTCTCTTTTACACTCATCGAGCTCACCAGAGCCGCGTCTTGATAGACCATTCCGATATGGGTCCGGACCTCATTCAGCTCACGTCGCGTCAGTTGGGTCACTTCTTTGTCCCCGAAACAGACGGAGCCGCCGTCTGCCTTTAAAAGACCCAATAAAATTCCCAGCAGCGTGCTCTTGCCGCAGCCACTCAGTCCCATGATGACCAGCACCTCCCCCGCACTAACTGAAAAATCCACGCCCTTTAACACAACTTTATCGTCAAATTGAAATTTAACCCCCTGCATTCTAACCAATATGTTCCCTTGTGCACTCATGGGAAAAAAGTAACGATAAAGATATTGCAGAGGGAATCACAGGCAATGACCGAACTGATAGAAAGAACCACACTGGAAGTGGTTGCAACACCCACTCCCATCGCCCCGCCTTTGACGGACAATCCTTTATAGCAGGAAATGACACCGATAATGGCCCCGAACAAAAAACTTTTCACAATGCCCGCCATGGCATCCTTCACCAGGAAGTTGGTCATGACCTGATCAAAGAAATAGCTGTAACTTAACTGCAACATGAGGTTGGAAATAAAAGCCGCACCCAGGATGCCGGAAATCACAGCAATAACCGTCAGACAGGGAGTAAGAAAAAAAATGGCCAGAAATCGCGGCGTCACCAGATAGCGCCGGGCTCCAATCCCCATTCCTTCAATCGCATCCACCTCTCCCCCAGCCGTCATGGCACCCAACTCAGCCGTGTAGGCCGCACCGATACGCGACGCCAAAACAATTCCCGTGAAAAGCGAACCCATTTCGCGCGTGAACGAAACCGAAACCACTGCTGGCACAAGCGTAACCATGCCGAAACCTTTGAGTTGATAACCAGTCAGCAGTGCCATGGTCAGCCCGACAAAAACGGACAGCAGAACCAGCATTGGCACTGATCCAACCCCTACCCGGTTTGCCTGGTAGAAAAAATGTTCCAAACGGAAAGGCGGCAGACGCAAGGTCAACCTGTCCACGATTTCGGAAACCGTGTCCCTCCCCATCCACACCATGCTGCTTAGTTCCCGCAACACCGTGCTGCTATAAAATCCGAGTTTCGCAATCAACCGGCTCCTTTTCTTTGAATCTTTCCTTTCATCCATTCAGCGTGACGAAAAAAGGGAACGGGTTGAACCAATTCAACACCGTTCCCTCTTATTTTGGGCTCTGAGCCCAATTCTATTTTTGGATCAGAAAGAAAAACGCACACCCAACCGGGTGATGACATAGTCATTAGAAACATCGGTCATGACATAGCGACTGTCGGTGAAAACACCCCAGTTTTTATATAAACGATATTCCATCCCAAGGCCGCCACTGGCGTTCACCTGGTCTTTTGTATTGTCGGCATCAAAGTTTCCGCCGATCCCGGCAATGAGGTAAGGGGCCAGTCTCCATCTTTCAATGGGATAACGGAGCATCAGATTTCCGCCCACGCTACTGATGAGCCCGTCACCTTTCCAGCCATAGCCTTCCAGACCCAGGCCAACAAAGCGGTTGAAGAAATAGTTCACCCCGACACCCGCGCCAAACCCGTCATCGTAGGTTCCTTTTTGTTCTTCAAAGGCATACATTCCAAAAAGATCCACCGACCATTCCTTTTCATTGAAAAGCAATAAATCAGCCGGTTCGTCCAGGATTATTTTATCGCTCCTGTCATCCACGATTACCTTTTCAGGCTGTGACGGGGAACGTTCCATTATGTCACCAGAGGCGACTGTTGCCAGACTCATGAGAGCCGCGACTCCAATACTTAAACGTATAACTAACAACCACGATTTTTTTATTTTTATGTTCATAAACTTAAGCCAGATTACCAGCCGGGAGAATCAGGCCTATGGGGTGTTCTACTGCTTTATGGAGTTACGTCTGGTAGCTTTGCATTCCCTAACTTAACGAACGCAGGCTTACGGCATCTTGCCGAAAGCCTTCCACAGCCTTTATCTCATCCAGTTGACCGAATCCCAATGAATGCTTAACCCTGGCAATACAGTTGAAGCGCTTAACACAAAGACGGCTGCCTTTTAGGCCTTTAGCCGTAGGACCAAGCCGGACGCGGGCATGGCCATACCGGACCGAGCCCTGAGTTTTGGGCTTATGTCCACAAGCCGCAATGACGTCACTTAGTTCGTTCGGGTTTTGTTCTCAGGCAGGGTAGGAGAACAGCCTTCTATCTGAATCATACAAGGCAAACGAGTAACGAAGTTCCCAAAGTAGAAGAGCTACGATCCCGAAGGGTCGCACAGAAAGGCCGGAACCTTCGTTGTGTTTCCGGTGGGGCGTCACCGTCACACGCTCCCCTGCACGACGCCACGTTCCGGGCCTTTGCCTGTACAAATTTTCCAGGTCGACTTCTTCGCCCCGGCCTTGCCTGAGCCTACTGTACTGAATTTGTTTGCCCAGGCTGTTAAGAAAACCTTGAAAACAAGGCCCGGGTTACAGGATTTTTTCCTGACACCGTTTAGTTAACATGCTGCCCAGAATGGCTCCCAGACCGATAGCGATCAGGATTGCATGATAAGGTTTATCATGCACGGCATTGTCAGCCATCTTCACGCCGGCCACAGTCTTTTCACGAACCTGGCCATAAACTTCCTTGCTCTTTTGCAACACATCCTCGATTCGTTCACGCGCCATGTGGATGCGATCCTCTGTTTCTTTTGAAACAGAAGACCCCCATTCGGCACGATCTCCGGTTGGAAGACTGGTTGCGGACTTTCCTTCACTCATTGGTTTGTTCATTTGATTTGGATTCCTTTTTTTACTCCTGACGGCATGTCAGGAATGACTGGAAACGGGCTCATGGTGCTTGTGGGCTGTGGGGACAGACTCGTCACCGGTTGTGCAGATGTCCTGGGCGCCGGCCTGTTCAAAAATGACCTTGGCCCGCTTGATTTCTTCCCCATTTTCCGTATGAACGGATAAAAGGATATTTCCTTCATTGATTTTACCTTCATAGCGTTTGGCTTGGATTTCTGGAATACCCAGTCCGATCAATCCCCCGGTAATGCCTCCCACCGTTGCTCCGATGGCTGCACCGCTGATGGCAGCGAGGATGGGGCCGGCCGCGATGAAGGGTCCGACTCCCGGAATAACCAAGGCTCCAATTCCCACAATCCAACCCAGTGTTCCGCCTATCACAGTGCCCGTTCCGGCACCGGCCACGATCCCCTCAGGCGCTTTCGTGTGTTTTTCATGGGCAAAGTCGTGCGTTGTTCCCTTATCAGGAAACAAGACGGAAATATCGTTGTTGGAGAACTTGCTGTTTTTCAGGGCGTCCACAATACGCTCAGCCTGTGCGTGGGTGGTTGCGATACAAAATACTGATTTTTTAGACATAAAGTTGAATTTCTTTTTTAAATGGAAGAACGGTTGATGATTAACTCAGGAATTCCTGTTCAGTTTTTGATAACAAGTTGATTATCCACTTGGCGCGATCCGGCTTCACGGACGGCGATCCGATTGATATGATTTCGTTCATCCGAGTTCTTCACCCGGCCCCGCAAAACAATCCGGTCTCTATTGGTGATTACTTTGATGTTCTTCGCATTAGTGGAGAGATATTTACCACTGACGATTTGCCTGCGGATTTCCGCTGTCGTGTTGAGATCCGAACGGCTGGTTCCCTGATCGAAAGGAGTGGCCTCGTATTTCGAGTAATGCTCCTGGCTGTTGTGGGAAACATGACTGCTTTTGTGGTCACGCTTATGGGCACAGGCACCAAGTGCGATGAGTGAAATCCCGGCCAAGCCGAGAATGAGTTGTTGTTTGATTTTCATAAGTTTTTCGTTTTTTGTTTTCTTTAAGGTTTATTTATTTCGCTGTTAAAAATAACGCCGCGGGGTTTTTCTACCGGATCTGAGGAACACCCACATTTCCAGAATTGCTGATGATGCCAAAGGCATAGAGCAACCAGATGATGACGCAGATAACGACAACCACATTGAGGATCTGTTTGATCTTTCCATCCATCGGAATGTAGTTGTTTACAAGCCAGAGAAGGACCCCGATGACGATCAAGGTAATGACGAGTGAGATAAGTGACATCAGCAAACCCTAAGCGGAATTCTAAAGGGCCGCTATGAGGTGAAACCCCCATAAGACAACAGTTCAGTGAACAGCCTTTGTTTTGTTGTTCTTATGGATTCGTGTGGATTCCTTTCTATTTTCCACTAAATTTTCTCAATGAATGTTCTCGTAGGACTGTCCGGTGGCGTGGACAGCAGCGTGGCGGCGGCTCTGCTGCTTCGCCAAGGCCATCGCGTGACCGGTGCCTACATGAAGAACTGGATCAACGAGGAAAACATCGCGGGCCATTGCCCCTGGATGCAGGACATCGAAGACGCACGCGCCGTGGCAGACAAACTCGGCATCGAATTCCGGGTGGTCAACCTGATGAAGGACTACCGCGAACGCATCGTCAACACTTTGCTGGCAGGTTACGAGGAGGGCATTACTCCGAATCCCGATGTCTTGTGCAACCGCGAAATGAAGTTCGGTGTCTTTTTGGACTACGCACTGAAGAACGGCTTCGATGTCGTGGCCACCGGCCATTACGCACGGCGCTTTGACCAAAACGGTATTGCCAAAATCCTTGAAGGCTCGGACAAGAACAAAGATCAGTCTTATTTTCTGGCCCTGCTGCAACAAGAGCAGATTCGACGCGCCCTTTTTCCAGTGGGCGAAATACTGAAACCTGAAGTGCGGCATATCGCAGGAGAACTCGGTCTGGCCACGGCGACCAAAAAGGACAGCCAAGGCATCTGTTTCATAGGCGAAGTCAAGATGTCCGACTTCCTGAAAAACTTCATTCCCGATAAGCCGGGGAATATTGTCGATCTGAGCGGCAAAAGGCTGGGCGAACACCAGGGTCTGCACCTCTACACCCTCGGCCAGCGTAAAGGAATCCGCGTCCCTTCCAACACCGAAGGACAGGCTTTTGTTGTGGTTGAAAAACGCCAAACCAGCAACGAGTTGGTCGTCGGCTTTGACCAACCGGAAACGGCGAAACTTTACGCGCGGCGTTGCACGCTCCATTCATTGTCCTTGTGTTTCGGCACAATGGATCAAGCCACACGCCTGGAAGCAAAACCCCGCTACCGGGCCCAGCGTCATCCCATCCTGCTCACTCCCTTGGGGGAAGGGAGGGTGGAAGTGATCTTTGACGAAGCCCAACGTGCCCTGGCCCCCGGACAGATCTGTGCGCTCTATGACGGGGAAATCCTCTTGGGCGGGGGTGTTTTTGGGGAAATCCTTTATTAGAGCCTGGTTTTCCAGAACGGTTGCCTCCTTGCACATGTGTCGATAGCCTCCTACCCATGTCCGGGGATTCTTTGATCAAAGATTTTGCTGTGGTGCTCGCCGTCGCCGGCGTGACAGGCCTGATCTTCCGCCGCTTGGGACTCTCTGCTGTTGTTGGTTATCTGTTTGCAGGACTGATCATTGGACCTTACACCCCTCCTTTCTCCCTCGTCGATGACGTCGACCGCATCAACCAACTCTCCCAGATTGGACTTGTCTTCCTGATGTTCTTTGTCGGCATGGGCCTGAGTCTCGACCGCATCCGGAAGCTTGGTGCAGCCACTGTTCTGGCCACGGCCATCACTGCGTGGATGGTGTTCAATCTCTGCTATCTGCTTTCGCTGGCAATGGGCTGGGAAACGATCCAGGTGCTGTTCTTTGCCGCCATCTTCATGGTGTCCAGTTCCGCCATAATCGTGAAGATGCTTTCCGAAAGCGGGGAAACACACGAGCGCTTCGCCCTCCGGGCCCAGGGAGTCACCGTGTTGGAGGACTTGGTCGCCATAATCATGATCACTCTGCTTTCTTCCCAGATCCAATTCAGTGCAGCGGAGCCCGGCCAGGTCGGTAAAACGCTGGCCATGCTGGGAAGTTTTGTCGTTCTGGTCATGGTTGTCGGTCTGCTCTTTCTCCCCAGGATGCTCTCCCGTTTCGCCAAATCAGCAGATAGCGACCTGAAAGTCGTTTTTGTCAGCGGCATGCTCTTTGCCTCCGCCCTGGCCGCCTTGTTGGCCGGCTTTTCCGTGGCTTTGGGAGCTTTTTTGTTCGGCGTCATCGTTTCGGAGACACCGTTGAAAAGCCGGGTGGAAAAATCCCTGGGAGGAACACAGGATATCTTCGGCGCGGTCTTTTTTGTCTCCATCGGCATGCTGATCGACCTGAGAATTGTTTGGGAAAACGGCTTTCTCATTTTGGGCCTGACGCTCTTCGCCCTCTGCTCCCGCGTCCTGGCCGCCACGGTGGCCTGCCTTATCACCGGCAACAGCTGGGAAAGTTCCATCCGCGCCGCGCTGATCCTCATCCCCATTGGTGAATTTTCCTACGTCATCGCCCAACTCGGTGTCAGTTCGGGTAATGTTCCCGATTATTTTTATGCCCTGGCCGTGGCGGCATCCCTCGCCAGTGCCATCACCGCACCCATCCTGCTCAGACACTCGGAAAGCATCGCGGGTTTTGTGCAAAGCCGAATCCCGAAAAAGCTTCTGCGCGCCGTGGAGGATTATGGCCTCTGGCTGGAATCCACTCTGGAAAAGCGTGAAAAAATGCCCTGGTGGAAACTGACCCGCGCACGCCTGGGGCAGGTGGCCGTCGAAATTTTGCTGCTGGCCGGAACCCTGAATTATTCCAGAAAATTGTATCCGGACCTAGTCAAGCTGTTGGCCGAAGCGGGGATCACTGTGCCCGGCCTCCTTTATCTCTACATGGGCGTCGTCGCGTTGATCTGTGCCACCCTGCTGATCGCCGCATGGCGGAATTGGTCGGCCATCAGCATGATTTACGCGGAGGCCCTGGCTGGCAAGGACCGCCTGAAACGCAAGTTACTGCAAAACGCCCAACAACTTGCTGGAACAGTTTTCCTGGCCTGGGTCTTTGTCGTTTCCATGCCCGGGAAAATAACTGAATCCTGGCTTTCCATGCTTTTCATCCTCCTCGTAACTGTGTTCATCGTCGTGCTCTGGCGCCGTCTCGTCCGCTGGCAGAGCGCCGTGCAACACTCGCTCAATACCGCCATCACCTCGTCAGGCTCTTCCGGCGCCAGTGCCCTCGTCGTGCAACCCAAAGATTGGAACGTCGAAGTCATCGAATGTATCCTGCCCGAACTCGCCTCCGTGCGGGGCCAGAGTCCGGCCATGATCGGCCTCCGCGCCCGCTTTGGCTGCGCCCTGGTGGAAATCGAGCGGCAAGGCGTTCGCATCACCAACCCGCGACCTGACACCCTACTCTTCCCCGGCGACACACTCCTGCTTTTCGGCACGGAGGAACAGACCACCTCGGCCCGCCGTTTTCTGCTGGATGAAAAAGAGGAGACGGAATCGGAAAAGGATTTCGATGCCATCGGCCTGCAAACCCTGCGGGTCCCGGAAGGCAGCCCCCGGCTCGGAAGCTTCCTGAGAGATCTCGGCCTCACCGAAACACTCAATGCCCAGATCCTTGGCATCCGCAGAGGGAAACAAGAGTTCCTGAATCCTAGCGGTAAGGATGTCCTCCTGGCCGATGACGAACTTCTGGTTCTGACCAGTGACAGCGGAGCCGAACGCTTTCGCTCCTGGTTGAAGGACGGGACTGTTTAAAGTTGTCCGGTCTGGCCTAATCCTTTTTACTGGATCCATGATCTCAATCCCGCTCTGGCCTGAACCGACCCCCTATGCATTAGGCACTGAATCCCACGATCACCCCTCCCTCGAAATCTACGAACCTTTCGGAACGACATTTAAAGACTGCGCCGTCCTTGTCCTCCCGGGTGGTGGTTACGAGTCTCTTTCCGGCCAGGAAGGTGAAGGCTTTGCCGGGATGTTCCAGCTCTGGGGTTTCAAGACATTTGTCCTCCAATATCGTCTCGGTTCCAAGGGCTATCGCCATCCCGTCATGCTTAACGATGCCGCCCGTGCCCTTAGAACCGTCCGCTCCAAAGCTTCCGAGTTCGGCTTCAACCCGCAAAAGATCGTCGTTATCGGCTCCTCCGCCGGCGGTCATCTGGCGGCAACTCTTCTCACCCACTGGACGCACGGCCGCCCCGATGATCCCGACCCCGTGGAGCGGATCAGTTCACGCCCTGACCTCGGGGTTCTTTGCTATCCGGTGATCACCATGGGGAAATTCACCCATGAAGGTTCCAGAAACAATCTTCTGGGGGAAAAGCCCGACTTGGATCTGCTTGATAGGCTCTCAGCAGAAAAACAGGTGACAGCCCTTACACCTCCCTGCTTTGTCTGGCACACCGTTGAAGACGAACTGGTTCCGGTCGAAAACGCCCTGCTCTTCAGCCAGGCCCTGCGCAAGGCGGCAGTTCCTTTCGAACTGCATATTTATCAGGAAGGAGCACACGGCCTGGGGATGAAAGACGGCCACCCATGGATTGACGATTGTCGGCGATGGCTTCTGAAACGTCTCGCCTGAAGTGGAAGTTTGGGGGGGGTTGGCAAGGATAGGGAGTTTCCTCTGTCAATTGTTCCAACTAAGGCGCAGGAGGTTCTGCTGAAACTGCCTGTCTTGTGCCTCCTTGGTAAAACTGAAGTCCCCGAATCCTGCCGATAATCCCCCTTATCCTGAAGGCTTACTGGATTCCAGTCTTGTCAGATAGTCGGCGGAACTGCCACCCTTAGCCCATGCCTCCCCGCATTTTTTATCAGAGCTCGCTACCCCGCTCCGGCTCCACACTGCTACAAAATATCCTGGCCCAAAACCCGGATTTTTATGTCACCCCCACCTCCGGCTTGCTGGAGCTGATTTTCGGCGCCCGCAGCAATTACAGCAACTGCCCCGAGTTCAAGGCCCAGGATCCCGACCTCATGCGCAAGGGCTTCTACCGCTTCTGCCGTGACGGGATGAACGGTTATTACCAGGCCATCACAGACAAACCCTGTGTCATGGACAAATCACGCGGCTGGGGCGTCCACTTCGATCTTCTGACCAACATTTTCGGATCCGAACCCAAAATCATCTGCATGGTGCGGGATCTGCGCCAGATCCTTTCCTCCATGGAAAAGAAGTTCCGCCAGAACCCGGACAAACATCAGGCCGTTGAAAACCACAGCAAGATGACGGGAAATACCACCTTCAAGCGTGTCGTCAGCTCTCTGCAATCCCCTCCGGTCGGATTGGCAATGGATCGCGTCCTTGAAATCCATCAACGAGGCCATGCCGCGAAGATGCTTTTCCTCCGTTTCGAGGATCTCACCGCAGATCCGGCCAAATCCCTCCAGCAGATTTACAGCTACCTCGGGCTTTCCGTATACAAACATGACTTCAGCAAGGTGGAACAGGCCACCCAGGAAGATGATATTGTTTATGGCATGCCCGGCCTACATGAGATCCGCCCCAACGTGGCGCCCCTGAAAAATGATTTCATGGAGGTTCTCGGCCGCGACGCCGTCCAGTATGTGGAAAAAAACCATGCCTGGTATTTCCAGCGCTTCGGCTATGTCCCAGTGGCGGGCTGAGCCTCAGGAATACAGCCCTCTTTTTTATGGGCTAATGATATTTACCCGTTAATTTGACCGGGATGAAGTATATCTCCTGGAACGTCAACGGTATCCGCTCCTGCCAGGGCAAAGGCTTTGAAGCGTTTGTCCGCAACGAAAATCCCGACATCCTCTGCCTGCAGGAAGTCAAAGCGGAGCCGCATCAGGTCAAACTCGACATCGATCCCGCCTACCGGATCTTCTGGCATCATGCCGAAAAAAAGGGCTACTCCGGCACCGCTATTCTGAGCAAAAGGGAACCCATCTCCGTCTGCTACGGTCTGGGGCTTCCCGATCACGACAAGGAGGGCCGTGTCATAACACTGGAATTCAACGATTCATATCTGGTCAATGTTTACACCCCCAACTCCAAAGACGAACTGCAACGTCTTCCCTACCGTCACAAGGAGTGGGACGTCCTCTTTTTACAGCACCTGTTGAAGCTGGAAAAACAGAAGCCGGTGATTTTCTGCGGCGACCTGAACGTGGCCCACAACGAAATTGATCTGGCCAGGCCCAAGGAAAACCGATTTTCCGCCGGCTTCACCAACGAAGAGCGGGAAGGCTTTTCCAATATCGTCAAAGCCGGATTCATTGACACCTTCAGAGAATTTGAAAAGGGCCATGGCCACTATACTTGGTGGAGCTACCGGGCCGGGGCCCGCGAGCGGAACGTGGGCTGGAGAATCGATTACTGGTGCATCTCACCCAAACACAGACCCGGCCTGAAAAAAGGTTGGATCATGCCCCACATCACCGGTTCGGATCATTGTCCAGTGGCAATGGTTTTGGATTAATTAAGTCCCCCAGAAACACCCTAAACTCCGCTTAACCTTGTTGTTTTCTTAATTGGCGATTTTTAATGCCATTGGCGACCTATCACCTTCTTCGAGTTATTTATGGATGAAGAGTTTAAAGAAGCGGCCATTCAAGACTGGGAAAAGCTACGGACTTGGAAAATGCCTTTCGGAAAATTTTCCGGACGTTACCTCTACGATATTCCAGCGGAATACCTCTGCTGGTTCGAGCAGAAAGGCTGGCCGCAGGGGGATCTGGGCCGCTTGCTGCGGATCGTCCTGGAAGCCAAGCGCGAGGGGGCAGAAAAAGCTTTCGATGCGCTCAGAAAAAATGCTGACTGATTTGAAACTCTACCCAGCTACTTAAAACTTTGAACCTAAAACCCTAAACGTCAGTCTCCCATCACATTCACCCAGACCGTCCGTTGATGCGGGGCCCGACGGTGTTCAAAAACGAAAATCCCCTGCCAGGTTCCCAGACACAAGTTTCCGTTGGCAATCGGAACCACCTCACTGGTCCGGGTCAGCACCATCCGGATATGGCTGGTCATGTCATCCGGTCCTTCCATGGTGTGCACAAACCCCGGCTTGTCTTCCGGCACCAGATCCTCGAAGTACTTGTGTAGATCCGTGCGGGCCGAAGGGTCCGCATTCTCAAAGATAATCAGACTAGCACTCGTATGAGCGATGAAAACCGTGACCGTCCCCTGCTTGACTCCGGACTCCGTCACCGCCTCCCCCACCTGATCCGTAATTTCATAGGTGCCCTTGCCCCGGGTTTTGACCATGAACGATGTGCTCTGGGAAATCATTGCTTTATTCAAGAGTAAGGGCACCCGATGTCCAAATGTTTTGGAAGTATTTTCATTTCGTCGTGATAGCAGGGCAGTACAGCGTGCCGCCGCGGCGTTTTATCCACCTTGGCTAAAGCTACGGCGGACGGGCCGAAACACCCTCCAAAGATTTCAAATGGGGGCAATAGTAAGTTTTGGATTCGCCTTCCCTCTGCGCTTGGCTAGACTGGGCTGATGTTCACTGACCCCCTCAAATCTGCCGCTGATACCTGGTCCCAGGTTCCGCGTTACCGTGAAATTTTCAAGGTCTTCTACAAGTTTGGCTTTTCCGACTTCCTGCAATTCCTGCATCTACAGGCGCTTTCCGACGTGTTGGCCCTGCCCCTGACCGAAGAGGAAAGAAAGCTTCAGGAAAAGCCAACGGCCGTGCGCTTCCGCATGGCTTTGGAAGAACTCGGTCCCACCTTCGTCAAAATGGGGCAGATACTCAGTTCCCGTCGCGACCTGATGGATGAAACCTTTCATAAGGAACTCCGCAAGCTCCAGGCCCATGTGGCTCCCATCTCCGGCGAGGTGGCTTGGGAAGTTCTGACGGCGGAACTGGGCGTTGATCCCGCCCGGATCTTCAAAACGTTCAAGATGAAACCCTTGGCCGCTGCATCCATCGGCCAGGTTCATCAAGCCACCTTGCAGGACGGTGCCCAGGTCGTGGTCAAAATCCAAAGACCTGACATCCGCGAGACTATTGACAAAGACCTGGCCATCATGGCGGAGATTGCCCGTCTCTTGGACAAATACGTGGAAAGCCTCGCGGTCCTGAACCCCGTAGCGGTTGTCCGGGATTTTTCCAAAACCCTGCTCAAGGAACTCGACTACCTCAACGAGGCCAAGAACATGAAGCAGATGCGGGAGGAATTCGAAGATGATCCCAGCCTGCGCGTTCCCGAATGGTATGAGGAATTCAGCACGTCCAAGGTCCTTACAATGGAATGCCTGAAGGGCCACCCCATCGACAAGCCCGTCACTCTCGAAAGCCACGGCATTGATCCCATCAAGCTTTCGGAAAACATCAGCAAACTGATTTACAAGCAGGTCCTGGATCATGGATTCTTCCACGCCGATCCCCATCCGGGCAATATGTCGGTGCAGGACGACGGAACCGTCATCCTCTACGACTTCGGCATGATGGGTAAACTGACCCCCTCCTTTCGCGAAGATATCGCCGACCTGGTTACATCGCTGACTGATCGGGATGCGCGCACGCTGATGTTTGCTGTTATCGGTATGTCAGAGCAGAGTTTTGTGGACGATCCCCTGCAGTTTGAGGAGGATCTGGAATCCTTCAGTGAGAATCATCTGAACAAACCGCTCAAGGACATCAAGGTGGGCCATGTCCTCAATCGTCTGCTCGACCTTCTGATGAAGTATAAACTGCGGATGAAATCCAATTTTTACCTTGGGGTCAAAGCCCTTTCCCAGGTCGAGGACATCGGTATGGCCCTGAACCCCGATCTGAATTTCATCGAGCTGGGCAAACCCTACGCGCGGAAAATGTTCACCGACAAGATGAGCTTCGGCCGCATCAAGAGCAGCCTTTCCAAGCTGGCTATCGAAGGGATCCGATTCGCGGAAAACATTCCGGGCGACTTCAAGGAACTCTATTCAAGGATCCGCAGCGGCAATATCAGCATCCCGATCGAGCATAAAGTAAATCCGGAAGGGTTTGAACCGATGCGGGCCACGCTGGATCAGATTGCCAACCGCCTGGCTGAAGCGATTCTGACCGCAGCGGTGCTGATCTGCTCAAGCATCCTGATTCTTTCGGGCATACCTCCCGCAATTTATGATATTCCAGCTATTGGATTGATAGGACTTATCCTGGGAGTCTATATGACCATGCGCCTTTCTGTCGCCATCTGGCGACGGAGCGGGCTGGACCGGGAGCACGACAAGAAGCCTAAAGCTTCTTCAAGCCGTCGCTGAAGGTATCCGATGTTCCTGTGATGATGGAATGAAGAACCTTGCTGGTAGAATCCACCAGGCCCAGGCCTTCTGTTTTCACCATACTGCGGCCCTCGGCTGTTTTTTCTTCCGTCTTGACCACGGCTTTCTTCAGGAGATTCGCCCCGGAGTTGATAAGGTTGATCACAGGGGTGACGTTCTTTTTGACGCTACGCTTGGCCGGACGCTTTTTTGGAAAAATCTTTTTAACAGAAGCTTTTGGGGCGATCGTCTTTTTCTTGGCCGGATTTTTGGATGATTTCTTTTTGGTGCCAACAGCTGCGCGACTGATGGTCGTGGCCGATCGCTTGACTTCTTTATTGGCGGCCTTGGCGGTTTTCACGGCTTTACGGGCCACTTTTTTTACAGCTTTTTTCACGGAATTTGAGGAGCGTTTTTTAACAGTCATACCTTATTGACTAGCACAAAGGGTGCCTGTGACCAGTTTCGATTTAATAATTCGCCCAAAATGATGTTTATAATCCCAGCGAACGGAGCAAGGACTCGTTGATTGTTCCGGTCGCACGCAGTCCGCGATCATATTGGTATTCGCGGATGGCGGAACGGGTCCGACCACCAAAGCGCCCGTCCACATATCCGGCTGGATAGCCGCGGCGATTCAAGGCTCTCTGGACGCGGGCCACCAGGTTGCGCGAATTGACATAGGAGGCGCGGGGAGACGAACGATAGACGGGTGAAGGGGCGAAATTGAAAGACAGGACGATTCCCGTGCTGCGATGACAACCGTGGTCATAATGGTAACGTTGGCGGTGGTGGCGGTCGCCAGCATGGGCCTGGGACAATAACGGGCCTGCCAGCATCGATCCCGCTCCAAGAATTATGAGAAGAAAGGTTTTATTTTTCATATTTTTTTGACGAAGAAGGCAAGTCTCTGATTCAATCCTTTCCAATAAAATCATGAACGCTGTTTTTAAATCACATCAAACCTACATTGTCTCCCAGAGCCAGCTGATCCTGAGAAGCTACCAACATTGGCTGCATTGCGATTTGCTACAAATGGGGGAAGATATCGTGCAAAATGCCAAAAGCCTTTTCAATGCGCCTTTCGTTGTGTTGTCATCCGGCCCTGACCCAGACGCAATTTTGAATTATGGCAATAAAACTGCTCTAAACCTTTGGGAGATGGAATGGGATGTCCTATGCCGAACGCCGTCCCGTCAAACAGCAGAGACTGAACACCGGGACACCCGGGCCATCTTTATGAAACAGGTGCGGACCAATGGATACATTGAAAATTACGAAGGGATCAGGATTTCGAGCCGGGGCAAACGGTTTAAAATTGAAGGGGCCACGGTATGGAATCTCGTGGATGAGCAAGGCCTTTATAAAGGCCAAGCCGCTACCTTCCCTAGGTGGGCTTTCTGTAAATAAAAGGGCAATTTATTTTTTTGAGCCTTTATCGTTTTGTATTAAGATTAAGAATAAACTATCTGGAGATATAACGGGGTGAATCCATCAGCTGGCATCATGGTTGTCGACGATCAGGAAGATATCACGGGCTTTCTGATCAAATCGCTGACGCGCTATTACCCTGGAGCAAAGGTGACCGGTTTCACCGAAGGGAAAGAGGCAGTTGAATGGCTGCAAGAAAATTCCCCCGATATCCTCATAACGGATCTGCGCATGCCCGGATGCGGCGGACTCGAAGTCATGACGGCGGCGGTGGGGATCAATCCCTACGTCCCGATCATTGTGATTTCCGCCGGATCTAATCTGGAAGAATTCAAGGCCCACGCCTACCATTTTGAAACAGTTCATTTCCTGCCCAAACCTTTCATGTTCCAAGATCTGAGGGAATTGTTGGAACGTATTGCCTGCATTGAACCAGAATCGGTCATCCATGGGTTCCGGCCCATCAGCCTGCTTCAGGTCATCCAGTTGGAAAACAAAAGCTGCCGGGTGGATCTGGAGGATCACGGGAAAAACGGCACCCTGCTTTTCCAAAGCGGCGAACTGCTCCGTGCCGAAACCACAGCCCTACAAGGGGAAGATGCACTGTTCGAAATTCTCAGTTTCCGCAGCCCCACCATCAGGCTTTTCAACGCCCCGCTGCAATACGAACTCAACATTGAAAAGCCTCTTCAGGAACTGTTGCTCAAGTACTGTCAAAAAACTGACGAAAGTTCCCTGGCAAAAAAATAGTTTGGGGTTGTTTATTTTTTGATTCCCGGGAAGGCCAGGGTGACCTGAATTTTATCCCCGAACGGTCCGATGTTTGAGGTCACTCAAAAATCACTCCGCTTGATCTTGAAAGAGGTTTCACTGCTGCGGCGTTTTTCACCCTTCATGCCATCCACCAGCTCCGTCCCCGTCACTTCGAGCGCGAGCGGCTTGGCTACACCCAGAGGAGTGAAGTCTCCGGTCGCTTTGTATCAGGGCCTATTAACGAATAAATTCGCCAAGAATTCCTGATTGCCAAGGTTTGCAATGAAGCTGAATTGTCAGGGGTTTGTAGCCTGGGAAATCTTCGGCTCCGAGGGGTTCGGAATACGGCCATACCCGATAAAACGGGGTTGCCGTCCATTGGTGGTCTTTCCCATCACCGGCAGGGAAAAATCAAACAGGCCGACCCCGGAACGGGTCTTGTCCTGATATCGCCGTCCCTCGCTGGCTCCGAACATGAGGCGCCGTCCCGTTTTTTCATCCACACCAAGATAGATCATGACATGGGAGATGGCAGGGTCCCGGTCTTTGCTGACCGTGTAGGTTCCAGTCCAAAACAACAGATCGCCCGGCTTGAGTTTTTTCCATTCATAACTGCTGAACGTGGTGCCATTCACTGCCACAAACTGCTCCGCTTCCCAGACCCAACGATAGAACGCGTCAGATTGTCGGGGCACATTCTTCCAACCCAATTCACGCAGCAGATAATAGACCGTCCCGGAACAATCCATGCCTCCTTTGGACGGATCCGCCGCGCCGAATTTGTAGGACAGGTTCTGCTTTTCAAGTCGAAGGGCCGCCAGAATCAGTTCCTGGATCCGGGGCGGAAGCGTGGCGAACTCTTTCAGGACGACAGAGGGCTGATTCTCCGGCGTCAATGCCTCTTTGATTTTTTCGATCAAGGAAACCGGTGTCGGTGTTGGTGTCGATGTCGGTAAGGGGGTCGGTATTGCCGGGATTACTTCACTGTCCGACGGCAGAACCACAGGCTCCGGAGCCGGTTCAGGGGCCGGGACTGGTGGACTTTGCACGGGGACTTCCTCCGCCAGAGGCGGGGTGAAGGGAGGATTACCCTCTTGGGATAAAAGCGCAGGTGCTGCCAGTAACACGTAAAACAGCACCCGCAAGAACAGAGTATCCATGCAACAGTATTCCACAAACGGAAGCCTTGGGCAATAGCCTGCCTTCCATATGACGGCATTCCTGTTTATCGGTTGTCTCCTTTTCTCCTTGTGGTAGGCTTTTGTTATGAAATTTTTCCTGCCTTTATTCCTGATCGCCCTGCCCGTTTCTTTTCTGTTCCAGGCCTGCGGGACGACCGGAAGCGCCCGATCCAAAACGTCCACCGACTCCCTCTGGAACAACCGGATCGGCAATTACACCTATGGCCAGGCCCTCAGTGAATACGGTCAGCCAAAATCCAGCAAAGACGTCGGAAGCGGCCTGATGGAAAGGGTTTGGGAACAGAACGAGCTCTATGACAGCAGCAAGAGCGCTCCGCAGACCGTGACCGTTGACAAGTTCGGCCAGACCAAGCCCGACACCCAGACCGGCGTCATCGGCTTCAAGACGCGCAAACTCACCCTGCTCTTTGACAGGGAGGGCAAACTGCGTTCCTGGCAGCAGAAATAAGCGTTACGCTTTTGGCCCTTGATCAGACTTTGACAGGGCGACGCTTCCTGTCCGACTCGATGCAGGCATCCAGCACCTTTTGGATTTCTGCGCCGCGCACAAAATCCGGCTGCTCGGCCCTGCCGCTGCGGACGGCTTTGATAAACCGCTGGTAATTGTTCGGCACCGGCTTGCAAACCACATCGATCCACTGCGCTTTGTCCAGGTCAGCACCTTTCGAGATGCGGTAAACCCCCGTGGAAATTTCCGAATCCATGGAGATGCTTCCCTTCGTTCCTGAAATCTTGAGAAACAAACGGTTGGCATGGCCGCCGGCCCAACGGGTGGTGTGGATCACCCCCAGAGCTCCATTGGCAAATTCCACATTCAACACGGCGGAATCATTTGCATCCAATACGTATTCGCCCACACGATTTTTCGGAGCCTTGGGGAAAGCTTTCAGGCGGCTGAACACTTCCTTGATAGGGCCCACCGGATACGTGGCGTAATCCACAATGTGAACACCGATATCCCCAAGCACACCCTTGCTGCCGTGGCGCGAGGACAAACGCCATAGCCAGGCTGGCGTTGTCTTCCAGTCACCCCAGATCTTGGAAGGAATCCAGGACTGCAGGTAATTCGCTTCAACGTGTATGATGTCCCCGATTTCTCCGCGTTTGACCGCGCCCGCGGCGGCCTGGATGCAAGGCCAGTCGCGATAGGAAAAATTCACCATGTGGATGACACCGGCCTTCTTGGCGGCTGCGACCATTTTTTGTGCATCCTTATGGTTTAAGGCCAGTGGCTTTTCGCACAGGACGTGTTTTCCTGCTTTGAGACAGGCCAGGGCCACCGGCGCATGGAAGGCGTCCGGGGTCACAATGCTGACAGCATCAAACTCGCCTTTTTTCAAAAGCTCGTCCACCGAAGCAAAAGCCTGCGGGATCTTGTGCTTTTCTGCAAACGCACGGGCCCGGGCAAGATCCACGTCACAGGCGGCCACCACCTTGCAGCCTTTGATCTTGGCATACTCTTCGGCATGGCGATTGGCCATCCCTCCGGTTCCGATGATGGCTACGCGGACCACCGGACTATTCTTCAATACTTTCTTTGTCATAGATTTATTTTTCATTTGTCATTCTGAAATGACTGAAGCGGGAAATAATCCACAGGCCTTTGTCTATCACGCAACACCATCACCTACTTTTCACCATCCATGGTGGTGACCTGTAATTAGGGTCAAACATGCCCCATGGTAGGACGCGCCTCCGCTTCGTGGTCCTCGGGCAGGGGCTCCAAGGCTGGTGAATTCGGGCAATTGTCGGGAATACACACCGTCGGCTTGGCCCAATGGACAGCGTTGTTGATCACTTTCTGAACTTCCGCCTGGTGGTAAGTGGGATAGGTTTCATGGCCGGGACGAAAGTAGAACACCTTTCCGTTACCACGCTGCCAGGTTGCCCCACTGCGGAACACTTCGCCACCGGTAAACCATGAGATGAAGATCAATTCGTCCGGTGTCGGGATACCAAAGGGCTCCCCATACATTTCTTCCGCCGGAATAACAAAATGATCGCCAATCCCCTGCGTGATCGGGTGATGCGGGGCCACGTTCCAGATGCGTTCCTTGTCCGTCGACTCCCTCCACTTCAAAGAGCAGGTGGTGCCCAGTAGAGTTTTGAAAATTTTGGCGTAATGGCCCGAATGCAAAACAATCAGGCCCATGCCCTCCAGAACCCGCTTTCTGACTCGGGTCACCATTTCATCCTGCACATCGCCATGAGCCATGTGCCCCCACCAGATGAGAACGTCCGTTTTATCCAAAACCTCCTGAGTCAACCCGTGCTCGGGTTGGTCCAGCCAGGCCGTGCCGACAGAGAGTGCGCTGTCCTTGCGCAGGGCCTCGGCAATGGTTTCATGCATGCCCTTGGGATAAAGGGCGGCAACTTTGGGATTCTTTTTTTCGTGGCGGAATTCGCCCCAGACGAGAGTTTGAATTTTGGATGACATAGTAGATTTCCGATGGATTGACTTGGGCCCAAACATCACGGTGTGGGTTAACCACCTTTGATGATTAACCAATACTGCTTTTTAAACAATCTCTCATGATTGCACTTTTCCGGAAATGATGGCATAAATCCGATCAATGTCACCCGGTCCGCTCCAAAGCTATGCCCGCAATCTTGAACAAACCCACAAACGGTTTATGCATAAAAAGGTAACGGTACACATCCCCGAACCGGTCGGACTACATCGCCGGCGACCCGGAGCCCATTTCCATTCCACATCGGAATTTTTTCTGCAAACCGGCGGTGCCAGCGACTTCGCCTGCCCGGGTTCCCAATTCCGGCTCAATACCGGGGATGTATGCATCATGCCCGCCGGGGTTCCCCATGCCGAATCGCCGGTGGATTTGCAGACCCCCTACGGCATCCTGGTCGTCATGCAAAACAAAGAAGGCTGCATTCTTCTGCGAGGCGAGGCCGACGCCAAAAGACGGATCCTTAGCGAGGATGTGCTCCGCTTTCCCGGTTCCGGACATGCTTTCCGCTGCCTGGATTATGCCGTCCACCATGTCAACATCGACTCCGCCCTCAGACAGCGTTTTGTCCAGAACCTGATCGAGGCCTTTCTGGTTTCCATCCTTAGCGAACTGAAACATCCCGGAGCGGACAAAACGCCGGAAAGCACGCCTCTGGTGGCCGAAGCCGAAAAAATGGTGCTGGTGGAAATCTCACGTCCTGACATTACGGTGGCATCCATCTCCGCGCGGCTCGGCTGCAGCCCGGACCACCTCACCCGCCGTTTCCGGGCTGAACGCGGCTTAACAATGAACGTCTGGATCACCCGCGAACGAATCCAACTCGCCACGGAGCTGCTGGCGCGCCCCGGTCACAACATCTCGGAAATCGGATGGGCCTGCGGCTTTACCAGCCCGTCCTACTTCATCCGCGTCTTCCGCGCCCATACCGGCCTGACGCCGAAAGTTTGGCGGCAAAAGAAGGCATTATCAGCCGATAGAAAATCGCCTTGAGGGCAAACAGCCCCTGTAGGCAGGGAATTACTGCCACAGTGCTTCACGCCTCCACGCTGATCCCCCTAACCCAGACCACAATTCCTTCTCAGCAATTTTACCAACCGAGTCTTAGGACAATTCCCGCATCTTCATCACGGTCAGCCGTGCATCAGCCGTGATCACTGCTTCCAGATCCGGCCATACGGCATCCTTGTTGAACACCATCAGATGGATCAAAACGTTAGCCGGGGGAAAGGAATCCAGCATCCGGCCCACGGCCTGCTCCAGTTTCTCCCTGGGCGGGCTGGGTGGAAATTTCTTCACAAACCCTTTGCCATCATGCTCCATCCCTAACGCTTCTGTCCATTCCACCAACATCTCCCGCTGACTGCCCATCAACCATTCTCCAAAAAGATTCAAACTGAGCGGCTCGAGTGCGGGGTCACCCAGCAATCCCGCCCAAGTCCTATGCCGCTCCTTGCGGGGCATCTCCAGCACCTTGACCGCACGCATTTTCATCGGGCGGCACAAAAGATCCACGGCTGTTGTGTAGAGTTTTTTGTTGCTCTTCTGAACCAGGCCCAGGATTTCATTGGCCAGGTCTTCATCCAACAACGCCCACAGCGTATGAAGCTTCATGGCTGCCAAGCTAATAGAGACGACGGCATTTGACTACAGAAAATCCCGCTTGCGACAATAAGCCCTTCACCCCATTTCCCGCTCTTTCCATCGGCGCCGATTCGTGTAAGCTGAATCCTCACCTCATATATAAACCATGAACACTATCTCCGTCACTGATCTGCATCACAAGTTCCGCGAAAGCTCCTTTGTCCACCTCATCGACGTCCGTAGCCCGGGCGAATTCAAGGCGGAACACGCCAACGAAGCCACCAACGTCCCTCTGGATGTCATTTCAAAAAAGGCTCTTGACCAGGCTAAACTGACCGCTGGCGATCAACCCATCTACGTCATCTGTCAGGCCGGCGGACGTTCGAGTAAAGCCGTCCAAAAACTGGAAGCCGAAGGAGTGAAAAATCTGATCAACGTGGAGGGAGGTACAAACGCATGGATCGCGGCCCAACTCCCCACGGTCAAAGGTAAAGGAAGCATCTCCATCGAAAGACAGGTCCGCATCGCCGCCGGTGCTCTCGTGTTCTTCGGCATTGTTTTGGGACATTTTTTCAATCCTGCCTTCTATCTGTTACCCGGCTTTGTCGGCGCAGGCCTGGTCTTTGCCGGCATCAGTGATTTCTGCGGTATGGGCCTGCTGCTTGCCAAAATGCCATGGAACCGCTGATACTGCATTGGCCCGCCAAAGACACCCAACTTGCTAAATAAAGAAACTTTTGCGTCCTTTTCGCATTTTTCCCGAACAACCTGAATCCATGTTCGACCCCCGCCAATTCCGCAGCGACTTTCCCATCCTCAATCAAGAGGTTAACGGCCGTCCCCTCGTCTATCTCGACAATGGTGCCTCCACCCAGAAACCCCGCTGCGTCATCGACGCTCTGACCCACTACTACGAACACGATCACAGCAACGTCCACCGCGGCCTGCATGACTTGAGCAACCGCGCCACCGCCGCCTACGAAAAAGCCCGCTCCACTTTGGCCCGCTATTTCAATGCCCGTTCTGAAAACGAGATCATCTTCACCCGCGGCACCACCGAAGGCATCAACCTCGTGGCCAATAGCTGGGGCCGGCAAAATCTTAAGTCGGGCGATATCATTCTCCTGACCGAAATGGAACACCACTCCAATATGGTTCCCTGGCAGCTTGTGGCCAAGGCAACCGGGGCAAATCTCCGTTATCTTCCGGTCACGGAAAATGGAGCCTCCCTTGATCTTTCACGTCTTGACGAATTCCTCACTCCAGAGGTCAAACTCTTCGCCTTCACCCACATCTCCAACACCCTGGGCGTCATCAATCCCGTGAGGGAGCTCTGCCGGAAAGCCAAAACGGCCGGGGCACTCACACTCATCGATGCCGCCCAGAGCGCCGGACACGACCTGGTGGACGTCCAAGCCATTGGCTGTGATTTCCTGGCCTGCTCCAGCCACAAGATGGCCGGGCCCACTGGCATGGGCGTGCTTTACGGGCGGGAGGAACTGCTTAACGCCATGCCTCCCTGGCAGGGTGGTGGCGAAATGATATCGCGCGTCACCTACGAGGGCAGTGAGTGGAAACCTGCCCCGGCACGCTTTGAGGCGGGCACCCCCAACATTGCCGACACCATCGCCTTTGCCGCCGCCGTCGATTATCTGGACGGCATTGGCCGGGAAAAAATCGCCTCTTACGACCATCACCTGGCCATGATCGCTTTTGAAAAATTAAGCGCCCTGGGCTTCCTCCGCATCCTCGGCCCCCGGCCCGGGCAGTCAGAACGCGCCGGACTCCTGACCTTCACCATGGAAGGCGTTCACGCTCACGACATCACCGAAATGGCGAATCAATCCGGCGTGGCTCTACGGGGCGGCCATCATTGCAACCAGCCCCTCATGCGAAAACTCGGAGCCCCTTCCAGCACCCGCGCGAGTTTTTATTTCTACAACACCGAGGAAGAGATCGACGTCCTCGTCGATACCCTGAAGAAAATTAAAAACTTCTTCGCCCCCTAGCGCCTTGGCTCCTTTGCGTCTTAACGTTAAAATGCTTCTATGGACTTGGAAGAACTTTACCAGACGGTCATCCTCGACCACGCCCGCCGCCCCCGCAACCACGGACCTCTGCCCGAACCCTGCCAAAAAGCGCGCGGTGACAACCCCACCTGCGGCGATGAAGTCACCGTTTACCTGCATGTGGATTCCGAGGGCAAAATCGAAGGCCTGAAATTTGACGGCCAGGGCTGCGCTATCAGCCAGGCATCTGCTTCCCTCATGACCGTAAAGCTGAAAGGTAGGACCAAGGAAGAGGCCCTGGGAATGTTATATACCTTCCACGATCATCTTACTGGCAAAACATCCGAAGACCTACCGGGAAACTTTGGTGATCTCATCGCCCTGGCCGGTGTAAGGAAGTTCCCCCAGCGCGTCAAATGTGCCACCTTATCCTGGAACGCCCTCAAACAACTTCTACAGGAATAAAGACTTCTTTCTGCATTTTAACTTCCAATAAATCCCTGGCGCAAGTATCCGTTTTTTCTCTTCCCTCTTGATTTTAAAGAACTGACCCACCATTGTGAAACAAATGAAACCTTTCGCGGTTCTTTTTCTTCTGCTGGGCCTCTGCCCTCTGGCGGCAGCACCCCAGCTCATCCAGAGCACAGGAGTCTATTCCCTCAGCGAAAACGAAAAAATCAGTCTCGAGGAAAAAGAGGGTATCGTGAAACTGACACGCCTGAGCAACAAAGACGGGCTTTCAATCAAGGTTGCCCTGGGCTGGAAGATGTATTCCGACACGGACAATCTACTCTGGATCTTCGACGGACAATCCGAATTGATCCGTGTCGAATTCACTGCTGCAAAAATCGTTTTTCAGGAAAGCCTTTACACAAGCCAGCTCTGGAGTGAAGCACCCAAACGTTTTGAAGCCATGCTTCCGAAAAACAGGCTGAGGCCCCTTCCGAAACCCGGTGGTGATCCCTCCAAAAATCCGGGAACCTTTAGACCCGCGTTTTAGACCTGCCTTACCGGGAACCATTCCAAGTTCTGCCCGCGAAACAAAGAGAAATCTTTTCGGGGAATGCCTTTGGGCAGGCCCACTGACAAGTAGCTCCATTTTCGCCTGATATTCTAACTCCTCGACCCGGCCCGCCCCGCCTTTTGGCGTCCTTTCAAAGGTTTACGGGCCATCAACTGCATACTAACGTAATGGGTTCTGTGGAAAAAACCTACTTCAAAAATGCCTCTACCAATTCCTCAATTACCGCGTCATCCATCGGATTGACTGCGCCGAGTAACCCTGCATTGATGACCGCCTCCGCGGTCGTTTCCAGAACCTCCAGGCGATCAAAGGCATCCAGAATACTTTTCCCGATGACCAAGGCACCCCCGTCTTCCAGCAAAGCCACCGGATACTCCGGGCTCACGGCTTCCGCCACATCCCTGCCATCACCGTAGGCCCAGGCAAAAGGCAGCGCCTGGACGTCCCGCAGGAAAATATAACTCTCCGGGATGGTGCGCACGTTCAATTTCTGATGCGTCACACTGAACGCTGTGGCATTGACCGGCGTGGCAATCACAACCGAATGGATTTGCGGATATTTCCGGTATATTGCTTCATGCAGCCTCACAGCTTCACTTGGCTGATAGCCCGCTTCCTGACACCCGTTGCGGATCAGAACCAGATCCAGACTCTCGACAAAAGCCCGGTCAATTTCATGACCCGTAATCACAAAGCTGTCCGCTTCCACCCGCGCGGAAAAACTTCCCTCAGTACTGATCAGCAGCCGCTGGCGGTAACCGCGCCGGACAAACTCGCACAATTCCCTGCGGATGGCACGCTCCCGTGTCGATGGGGCACCACCGGACGAAAAGGTTTCCATCCTGAACCGGCCACGTTGTCCGCAAACAGCCAGTTCTTCGTCCGTCAGATAATGAGGCGCAGCCCCGAGGGTGCGCGCTTTCAGGTCTGTGCGACAGGCGAACTCCATTGTCTCAAACCGTTCAAATGCCTCCTGCAAGGTGACGCCCCCCACCACCACACCGTGATTTTCCAGAAGAACACAGTTGAAGCCGTCAGCGAACACGGTGGCAATGTTTTCTCCCAGTCTGGTGCTACCAGGCAAAGCGTAGGGAGCAAATCCAATCACGCCGCAGACCGCACGTGCTTTGGCCAGAAGCCGCGTGTTCGGAAGACTCGCGCTGATGCTGAACGCAACCAGGGCCACCGGATGGGCATGGACGATAGCGGACAAATCCGGACGACTTTTATATATGCGCTGGTGAAATGGAAACTCAGAAGATGCGGGATGACGCCCCTGCACGGTTCCATCCTCCAAAACATGCACGATATCATCCCGACTCAGACGTCCCTTGTCCACCCGGGCCGGGGTGATCCAGATCGAACCATCTTCATCCCGGATGGAAAGATTCCCCCCCGACGTCGTGGTCATATTATAACGGTAGATCCGCTCCATCACTGCCACTAATTCATCCGCAGGGTGAAGAAACCGTCTGGCCGAACCATGCCATTTCCATTTCATAAATTAACTATACTAATAATTATATTGGTTTCAATACAAGTTTGTCTTATGTAAAAAAGAATGAGCGCAACTGATAAGGCCATAAGAAAACGTTTTCCGGAAGGTAGTCAAAACTCTCAAAACTTGAACCTCAGCCCCACATCCTGTGTCGTTTCGCGGCCTGCCTTGGGGCGGTAGGCCAGGCCCAGATCGGAGTCCCGGTCCTCCGCAATCAACTCCATGGTCTTGCTCTTTTTCACTGCCTCCACAAATTCCTTCCGGCTGATCTTGCCATCCGCATTCCCATCCACCCCCGTAAACGGAACCACGATATCAGTCCGCGTGCCCACACCTTTGGATCTCTGCGCTTCGGCCCTGGTGATAAAACCGTCATCATCAAGATCCACCCGGTCAAACACTGCCAGGGTCCAGACCTCCTTCCAGACCGGTTTTCCCCCTTCCTCCGCATGAGAAAAGGAACTTAAAAAAAACAGTGGTAAGAGAGCCTGAAGCACACGTTTGTTCATTACGGAATTGTAGTCCTTGCCGCGCGTAAACCCAGCTCCTTTTTGCCTCCGGGTTCTCACATTCTTTTTACAATTTTTTAATTCCTTTCTAACAGTTGATACCTCAAAATCGGCAGTCTCTATCCACCACTTATGAAACACCCCCATATCATCCTTCCCCTCCTCCTCGGCACTGTGGTCTTTCTACAACCCGGCATCACGCAGGCCCAGTATCTGCAAAAGCAGATGAAATCCCTCCGCGAAAACATCGGCTCCACCGAGTCAGCCGAAGGAAAAACCGATTCCCGATTCTCCCAGGCCAGGGATGAACTCTCCGCCCTGCAACAGCTCGAAAGCTATGTATCGAATGACGACTACTCCAATGCTATCCGCACAGTGAAGCAAGCCATGGCCAAAACCGGCAACGAGACCAACAAAAAACTCTGGCAAACCCTTCTGGCAGATCTGGAAAACGAACAGGCCAGACACCACGCTGCTTTGAAAAAGAAAGTGGATGAAAAACTGACCACTGCCGCCACCGCCATTCTGAAAGCCAAAAAAGTTGAAGACCTCGATCCCCTCATCGACGATCTCAATGACTTTCAGAACGTCGAACTCAGCAACAGCAGCACACCTTTTGTCTCACGTCTGCGCAACCGGGTCAGTCAGGCCAACAACTTCATCAATCGCTGGCAAAATTATCTCGAGGCAGTCGAAAGTGAAACCGCCTCCCGCCAGATCGAAATCTTGAACGATTTGATCCAGAACCGTTCATCCTATCGCCTCATTGACAAAACCAAGCTGGTCGAGGTTCGCAAAACTCTGCTCAAAACCCAGATCGACAAGGTGGCCTCTCTGACCACCAGTCTAAAACCCCGCATTGCGGCGGCCAAGACCCCTGAAGACCTGCAACCCATTGTTGATGAAATTTCCGAGCTGCAAAATTCCCTCGCCTACAATTCAGGAGCCCGCAGAACAACAGAACGCATCCTGAACACCCTGAACAATTGGCTCAACGTCCTGGCCTCGGAAAGCTCCGGCAACAGCCAGCAACTTCTCAACAACCTCAACAGTTTCGAAAGCAACAGCTACAACCAGCAGAACAACCTGATTACCCAGGAGTTGCTCGACAGCAAACGTGTTGCTGCCATGACCAATGCCGGCGGAGACTACGACAAAAAACTTGCTTCAATCCGTCCCCATATTGACGCCGTCCTGGCCAGGGCACAGAAAGAAAACAAACCCGCCGCCGCTCTCGACACTCTGGATCAATTGCAGAACTATTATTCCTCCAATAACCGGATACGCAGCCAGCTCAGCCAATTGAGAAATGAACTCGAACGCACATCCAGACTGCAGCAACATCTTGCCAACAACCGGCCGACCGATTTCTTCTCAGACGCCCGCCAGCAACTCTCCGAAGACAACCCCTGGTTCGCCACCAGTCAGTCGCTGCGTGATATCCTCGTTCTCAAAGGCGTGGAACAATTTTTCGGGCTGAAAGTCAGCCTTAAAAAAGGAAGCAACCTCAACACCGCTCTCCACGAAAACGCCAAGGCTGCTTCAACTGCAGGTAACTGGATCCAGGTTCTGCAATGTTACAAAGTCTTGAACGCCCTGAATCCTTCCTGCAGCGCCGGTTCTTGGTCCTCTAAACTAAAAACCACGGAATTCTATTTGGAAGGCCTCCGCCTGAAGGAAGCCGGCGAAGAAGAACTGGCCCTGACCTCTTTCCAGAATGTCCTCTATGCCGATCCCGATGGCATTCCGAGAAAAGAAGCCATCGCCGCCCTGAAAGAGGTCCGGGGTAAATAACCCCGGAGCCCCGGCCGTCTCCGCGACTCCTAATTGACGAAAGACCTTTGACCCACGATAGTTGTCCATCATGCTGACCGTTTTTCTGCCCCTGACCTTTGCCTCCGGCGGCGTTTCCTATGCCTTTCAAAACGCCGACTTCGCCGGGAAGGTTATCATCTTCATCCTGCTGATCGTTTCTGTTTTCAGCTGGTCGGTCATCTGGACCAAATACAGCCTCATCAGTCAGGCCAAAAAGGAAAATAAGTTTTTCCTGAAACGTTACCGCAGCGACCGCACCCCGCTCGAGCTCTACGCGGAGAGAAAACAATACGATAGTTCCCCCCTCTCCTACGTCTACCAGGCCGGAGCCCGCGAACTCTCTTTTCATATGTTAGGCTCGGGCGAAGTTGACGAAACCTACACTTCCCGCCTGGTGGATGCCAACAAGGTGGACTCTGTTTCCATGGCCTCGATACGTTCTGCCATGGACCGTGCCGTGGGGGAACAGGCTCTCGTGATGGAATCCCAGTTGATCCTCCTGGCCACGGCCGCCAGCGGCGGCCCCTTCCTCGGCCTGCTCGGAACGGTCTGGGGTGTTATGGAAGCTTTCAGCGGCATCGCCATCGAGGGTTCCGCCACTCTCGATGCCCTCGCCCCCGGAGTTTCCGGCGCGCTCATCACGACCGTCACCGGCCTGGTCGTCGCCATCCCGGCCATGTTCGGACACAACTTTCTCATCACCACCATCCGCGCCATGATTGTCGAGATGGAAAACTTCGCTGCCGAGTGCGGTTCCGACTTCGAACACCGCTACCTGAAATCCAGGTTATGAACTGGATAAATCCAAAAAACGAAAACCGAATATCGAAACAATTTTATGATTAAAACCAGCCATTGCCTGAGTGGGGTATCCCGTTTGGATTTTTAGATTGTTTCGTATTTTTTATATTAATTATTCGAATTTTAAACAATGAAGCGTCATTCCTCACGGTTCCAGAGCCATGTCATAACGGAGCTGAACATCACTCCGCTCATGGATCTTGTTTTCGTGTTGTTGATCATTTTTATGATCACCACCCCGCTGATCGAACAACAGATCACGCTGAGCCTGCCCAAGACCGCAGCCACGCCCCAGACCCCGGTCAATCCCAAGTCGGTGCTGAACGTCAACATCGACGCCACAGGAACCATTTATCTTTCCAACAAAAAAGTCAGACTGCGTGAACTGGAGATCGCCATTGCCAAGCAGATGGAGGACGACCCGAATTCCGCCGTGGCCCTGCGTGCCGATTCCAAACTGCAATACCAACAACTGGTGGATGTGTTGGATCTGATCAAAAAATCGGGGGCCAAACTCGGCCTGGCCACCACCCCCAGCCAATGAAGCTTCTGGAACAAACCCGGCCTGACAGCAAAACCCTCGCCTGGGTGGCGGGAGCCCACATTCTGGTGTTGCTGATCGCTTTTCTGGTTCCAAGTCTCATGCGGCCCAAACCGCAGGAGCAATACATCACCCTGATCCCCCTCGGAACGGAAAACCCGGGCGAAGGACGTCCGGATTCACCAGACAACAGTTCGGGAGGTTCCCCCACAGCCGGCGGCATCAAGGCCTTTACTCCACCCGCACCACAACCGCCGGCTCCCTCACGTATCGAAACACCCTTGGAACCTGCCGTTCGGGTTAAGCCCGTTGAAGCAGTCAAGCCGGTAGCCGAAGAGATTCCACTCAAACCCGTCTTAAAAAAAGTAGAACCATCAATCAAGACTCTGAAGCCGACACCGTCTCTGGCAACAGAGAGCACACCGAAAGAAATACCCAAACCAAAAGTTAAAGTGGATCTGACCAAGGTCGTCAACAAATCCACTGCTCCTAAAGCCGGTAATAATCCCCAGAGTTCCCCATCCACAGGCACGGCCAGCTCCTCGAGCGGACTGACAGCGTCGGATGTGGAAAAGAAACTCCTGGGCAAGTTCGGTTCGGGAACGGGAACAGGCAGCGGCAACAGCTCTGGCGATCGTGGCATCAAGGGGGGCCAAGGCGAAGGTTCCCCAGGTTCCCCCAATGGTGTTGAAAATGCCCCGTGGTATGACACTTATATCGGCATCCAGCTGAAAAAGAACTGGGCCCAGCCCGTTGCCGAAGGAGCCCTCGTCACCTCGGTCTCGGTCCGCATTCTGGCCGATGGCACCGTGCAGTTTATGCGAATCACCAAACCTTCCGGCAACACCGCCATGGATCAGTCCGTTGTTAATGCAGTGCAATCGGTCAGGAAGCTGGGAAACCCACCCCCGCCCGGTCTGCCCAATCCCTACGATCGGGTCGTCAAATTTGAATTGTAGTCATTGGAAGTCACAGCCTTCTGCCCCTATCACCCTGATCCTTTTGGTTCGTGGAGGGCCGAAAGAAGGCTTGTTGGGATTGGCCCACCTTCCATCCTTCCCATCTTTTGCTTGTCACTCCTCTCCGTAAGCGCATGCTCCAACCATGGGTAAAGGAAACAACAGTCAACGTAAAGAAGTCAAAAAGCCGAAAAAGGCCAAACCCGCCGCCGCTCCGAAAAAGTAGGATCTCAGTGGGCCAGCAGCCAGTTTCTGCCGACACCGCTTTCTACTTCGATCGGCACTGCTTTGTTCAACTCGGGCAGGGCGTTCTTCATTTCGTCTTCGACGAGTTTACGCAACTCCCCCTCTTCTTCCTTCAGCAGCTCAAATACAAGTTCATCATGAACCTGTAACAGCATCCTGCTTTTCAGGCGCTGGTTGCGGATGGCAAGTTCAATGCGACCCATGGCAATTTTGATCATGTCGGCCGAGGTTCCCTGTATCGGCATGTTAATGGCGTTGCGCTCGGCACCCATCTGGACATTCCTGTTGGCCGAATTGATGTCCCGAAGATAACGCCTGCGGCCCGTCAAGGTCTCGACGTAGCCGTGTTTTTTACAGAACGCGATGGTATTGTCCATATAGCTGCGGATACCGGAAAACTGCGCGAAATAGTTGTCAATAATTTCCGCCGCCTCGCCGCGCGGGATGTTCAGCCGCTGCGACAGGCCAAAGGCGGAGATACCGTAGGAAATCCCGAAGTTCACCATCTTGGCCTTGCGCCTCATGTCATCCGTCACCTCTTCCACCTCCACTCCGAAAACACGTGCCGCCGTGGCACGGTGGATGTCGATGCCCTTTTTGAACGCGTCAATCATCCCTTCATCCTTGCTGACAGCGGCCAGAACACGGAGCTCGATCTGGGAATAGTCGGCGGAGAGAAGGAGATGCCTGTCGTCACGGGCAACAAAGGCTTTTCGGATCTCTTTTCCAAGTTCAGTGCGGATGGGAATGTTCTGCAGGTTTGGATTGGCCGAGGCCAGCCGCCCTGTGCTGGTGGCGGCCTGGGCAAAGCTGGTGTGGATGCGTCCGGTCTTTTTGCTGACCGAATTGGGCAGGGCATCGACATAGGTGCTCTTCAATTTGCTGGCTTCACGATGGTCAAGAAGACGCTCCACGATCTTGTGCTGCGGTGCCAGGGTGGCCAGCATTTGTTCGTCGGTGGCATACTGGCCTGTCTTGGTCTTCTTCGGCTTCTCCACTAATTTTAATTCGTCAAAAAGAACAACGCCCAGTTGTTTGGGCGACTTGAGGTTGAATTCGTGCCCGGCCAATTGGTAAACTTCCGCCTCTGCCTTCTCCATTTCTATGGCAAGCTGACCGGAAAATTCCTCCAGAGCAAAGAGGTCGATACTGATGCCCTCCTGTTCCATGGCGACCAGTGCCGGGATGAGCGGCATTTCCACATCGAAGAATACTTTTTCCTGACCGTGTTCTTTCAGCAAAGGCAGCAGGATTCCATAAAGCTGCCAGGTGACATCGGCGTCTTCAGCCGCATACTCCGCCATGGCTTCCGGATCGGCTTCCAGCATGGATCTCTGATTGCCCTCCTCTTTGCTCCCAATCAGGGTTGTGATGGAAACAGGTCTGTAACCCAGATAAACCTGCGACAAAAAATCCATGCCGTGCCTTTTGTCCGGCTCGATCAGGGCATGGGCGATCATGGTATCAAACAGTTTGCCCTTCACTCCGATGCCCTGGGCACTCAAGACCGCCAGATCAAATTTCAGATTATGCCCGATAAGGATCCGCCCCGCATCCTCAAACAGCGGCCTGAAAAGATCGATCTGCGCTTTCGCCTCTAACGCTTCACGCGAAAAGCTGACAAAAACACCCTCACGCATCTTCCAGGAAAAAGACATGCCGAGAAGCTGGGTTTCTTTGGCGTCCAGCGAGGAGGTCTCCGTATCGAAGCAAAAACAATCCAGCCCCGCCATTTCCCTGATCAATGCTTTGATTTCATCATTCGTGGTCAAATGACGGTAGCAGTGGGGGATGTCAGAGATTGTCTTCAAATCAGCGACGATTTCGTCAGCCGTTTCTGACTTCTCTGCGCTGACTTCTGACCCTTCTTCCGCAGCCGGATCCTCATTGCTAAGGCTGAAGTTTTCTTCCGATTTCTGACCTCTGACGTCTGACTTCTGTTCCTTCGCCTTCGCCCCATAACCCGCAGTAAACTCAGCTCCGAATATCCGTTTGCCCATGGCATTAAACTCCAGGTCGATAAAGAGCGCCTTCAACGCCGACTCGTTTATCTCTCCCCGGATCAGATCCTTGGGAGTTGTGCCGAGGGGAACCTGACAGTTGATGGTGGCCAGTTTTTTGGACAAGAGCGCCTGATCCCGGAAGGTCTCGAGATTCTCCTTCTGTTTGCCCTTCAGCTTTTCCGTGTTTTCCAGAAGTTCTTCCATGGACCCGAATTCGGCAATAAGTTTCTGCGCCGTTTTTTCGCCAATGCCCGGCACTCCCGGAATATTGTCGGAGGCGTCCCCCCAAAGACCAAGAATATCAATCACCTGCTCCGGCTTTTCAATGCCCCACTTGGCTTTGACTTCGGGCACTCCCATGATTTCGACATCACCCCCCTGGCGGCCCGGTTTGTAGATGAACGTGTGTTCGTCCACCAACTGGGCAAAGTCCTTGTCCGGTGTCACCATATAGGTGTCATAACCTTCTTTCTCCGCCTGACGCGAAAGTGTCCCGATGATGTCATCGGCCTCATAACCGTCCAACGTGATGACAGGGATGTTGAAGGCGCCGATCAAGGACTTGACCACCGGAATGGCCAGCGAGAGATCTTCCGGCATCTCCTCACGCTGGGCCTTGTACTCAGGATATAGGATATGCCGTTCGGTCGGGGCGGAGGTGTCAAAAACCACGGCCATGTGGGATGGCTCCCGGGTTTTGAGAAGATCGATCAGGGTGTTGGCGAATCCGAAAGCGGCGGAGGTATTGACGCCTTTGGAGTTGATGATCGGCTTGACGGCAGAAAGCGCGAAGTGGGCCCGGTAAATCAAAGCCATGCCGTCGAGCAGGAAAAGTTTTTTGTCGGACATCCTGATAACTTTATCAGGAAAGTCGTCAAGGAACATGAAATTTTGACTCTGCCCGCAGTATCCTCACTTCGCCCCACACGTATCGCAGGATCCGTAAAGAATGATCTCATGCCGTTTTACTTTGAATTTTTTGGGCGCGAGATCCACCACCTCGTGCACGCAACCTTCCAGCTCAAAAACTTTGTGACAACTCTCGCAGAGAAAATGGTGGTGATGGTGCTCCCGGTGCCATTCGTAGTGCGGGGCAGATCCCGGAATTTCCACCAGCTTTGCCTCCTTGTTCTCCACCATGACTTTTAAAGCGCGATAGACCGTGGCAATCCCAAGCCCGGGTTTGCGACGCTTCGCCGCTTTCCAGATTTCCTGGGCGGTCAGGGGACGGGTTGAAGCACTCAAAATCTCCCGGACAGCATCGCGTTGACGCGTGATATAAACCATAAAGGCATCCTGCTTGACATAAACTGAGAATCAAGTATCAAGTTAATTTGATAATGATAATTCATTCTCAAGTAAGAACTGTCAGGCAAGGTTTCACTTTGATCGAACTCCTCGTGGTCGTGGTGGTCATCGGACTTCTTATTGGACTTTCCATACCGGCCATCAGCCAGGCTTTGATGCTTAGCAAGCGGACGGCTTGTGCCTCAAACATGCGCCAAATCGGCATGGCCATGACGCTTTACGCCAATGAGAACGAGGGCTGGCTACCCACCAGCAGCCATACATCCGCCTCCCAGTCCTGGATTTTTCAATTGCAGGATTACATGGGCGGCAGTTTCGATAAAGCACGTCTTTGTCCTTCCGACCCAAAACGCGAGCAGCGGAAACAAGCGCGCGGCTCCAGTTATGTCCTCAATGAATTCACCTCGCTCGATGTCACCGATCCCTTTGGTAACCTCATCGAAGCTTCTCACCGCAATCTGCTACGCATGGCCCGGCCCTCCCAAACCATTGTTCTGTTCACGGTTTCCGACCGGGTCGGAGTTTCCGCTCTAAACGACCACACCCACAGCCGGAATTGGTCCAAAGGCTGGAAATCGGTGCTTGCGGATATCCAGCCGGACCGACACCGCAGTGGGGGTGCCACAGCCGACCATACCAAAGGCTCGGCCAATTATCTTTTTGCCGATGGCCGCGTGGAAAACATCCTCGCCGCCAAACTCAAACAACAAGTGGACAGCGGCATCAACCCCGCGCGTCCTCCCCTCTAACCTCTAACTACATAAACTTATGAAAAAAATCCTCCTCTCCCTCCTGCTGGCCGGAACCTGCTCCCTCCAGGCGCAAGTCGCCCTCACCACCGAACATGTCGATATCGGACTGGCCGAAGGCCCCGGCCTGGGAATCCACTGGCACGATGAAGATAACAACCTCGAATACGAACCAGATGGGGCCTATGCCTTCATCGACCCCGTGCTGGCCTTGAATACCCGCCCCGCAGCAAGCCAGTGGAATTTTCTGGGTGGCACCGTTGGCGGCAATATTTGGATTCTACCCCAAACCCAGAATCCCAATCTCCTTTTTCTCGGGGTGGGAGCAGAAGAGGCAGATGCGGGCACCTTTGACGTGTGGAATCCCGGTGATGCCCGTGGGGCCAACACTTCGGAGCGCTGGCTCGAGCTGAGCCTGGTTAGTGTATCGGGTCCGGGTGCTTTCTCGGTGTGGCAGACCAATGGATTTGGTGCGCCTATCGCCTATATCTCCACCGCGGAGACCCTCACAGGCGGCAACCGCCTGTTTGTCCAGGAGGGTGGGCATTCCCACTACAACTGGGGGTTCACCTCCCTGGGAACCTACGATGTCACCTTCCAGGTTCGTGGATTCATTGGAGGAGTTGAAGTCACTCAACAGGACATATTCACTTTTTCCACATCCGTTATTCCTGAGCCTTCCACTTATGCGCTACTTGGTCTGGGATTGGCAGCCATTATCTTACTGCGGCGTCGAAATAAAAATGCCTCTACATGATCCCCAAACTCCCCGTCACAGTTCTATCTGGTTTTCTCGGCGCGGGTAAAACCACCCTGCTCAACCACGTCTTGGCCAACCGCCAGGGTCTGCGCGTCGCTGTTATCGTCAACGATATGAGCGAGGTTAATATCGATGCCGCACTCGTGAAACAGGGTGGTGCTGGACTCAGTCGGCAGGAAGAAAAGCTCATTGAGATGACGAACGGTTGCATCTGCTGCACCCTGCGCGAAGATCTCCTTCTGGAAATCCAACGTCTCGCCGCCGAGGGCCGTTTCGACTATCTCCTGATCGAATCAACCGGCATTTCCGAGCCACTTCCCGTGGCCGAAACTTTCACTTTCACAGACGAACAGGGCCGCAGTCTTTCCGACATCGCCCGGCTCGACACCATGGTTACCGTCGTCGATGCCCCCCATTTTCTCGAAGACTATCAGAGCCGTGACCATCTGAAAGACCGCAAACAGGCGCGGGACGAAGGGGACGAACGCAGTATCGTCGACCTCTTGATCGACCAAGTGGAATTTGCCGACGTCGTGGTATTAAACAAAACCGACCTTGTTACGGCAGAAGATCTGTCCGCAGTCAAAGCCCACCTCCATGCCCTCAATCCCTCCGCCGTGTTGCTGGAATCCGTTCGTGGACAGGTGGATTTAAATGAGATCCTTGGCACCAGGCGCTTCGATTTTGACAAGGCTTCGCAATCCCCGCTTTGGCTCAAAGAATTGCGCGGAGAACACAAACCTGAAACGCTGGAATACGGTATCAACAGTTTTGTTTACCGTGCGCGGCGTCCCTTCCACCCGGCCAGGTTCCACCAAATCCTACAACAGAAAGTTACCGGCATCATCCGCGCCAAAGGCTTCTTCTGGCTGGCCAGTCGAATGGACTGGGCCGGGGTTTACTCCCAAGCCGGCCGCATGAGATCAATCGAACCAGGCGGCCTGTGGTGGGCGGCTATGCCCAAAACGGAATGGCCCCTGGAAAAAGAACAGGTCGATGCCATCCTCAAAAATTGGAAAAAACCCTACGGCGACCGCCGCCAGGAAATCGTCTTCATCGGTCAGCACATGAATCAAGCGGCCATCACCCGCCTGATGGATTCCGCTTTGTTGAGCGAAGAAGAAATGGAATTGGGTGAATTTCTTTGGAGCCGTTTACCCGATCCTTTGCCGGACTGGGGAATTTCCGCTCAGGCGTGACTTTCCACCACCTTTCACTACATTCATTTACTCGTCTTGATCGCCACATGAAAAAAAACCACCTAGCGCAGAAACTTTTATTTTACATCCTGGCCTTTTCCGCCTTGAACCTCCAGGCCCAGGATAAAAAACTCCGGGTCATCACCACTTTTCTCCCACTCTATGCTCATACCCAGAGCATCACAGGCGATCTGGCCGATGTTAGTGTGCTTCTGGGCAAAGAAACCGGACCGCATAATTACGAACTCAAACCCAGCGATATCCTGAAAATGGCCAAAGCCGATCTTTTCATCATCAACGGCCTGGGTTTGGAAGACTGGCTCGCCGGTCTCTTGGAAAAGGCCGCCAACCCCAGACTGGTCCTGGTGGATTCCAGCAGCGGAGTGACCCTTCTCGACAGCCCCAATCCGGTCGAACTCCCCTCCATCCCCCATACAGCCCACGACCATGATCATCCCAATCATGTTCACGACCAGAGCTGCCAGGGTCATGGTGAAGGCAGAAACCCCCACATCTGGCTGGATCCGGTCATTGCGCAGCAACAGGTTCAAACCATTACCGCCGCGCTCTGCAAAGCCGACCCCAAAAATGCCGCCGCCTATGAAAAGAATGCCCAGGCTTACCTCGCCAAACTCAAACAATTGGATGCGGACTTTGCCAAGCGGCTGAATCTACTGCCCAATAAAAACCTCATCACCTTCCATGACGCCTTTCCCTACATGGCCCAGCGTTACGGCCTGAACTACATCGGTTTCATCGAACAGTTTCCCGAAAAAGATCCCAAACCTAACCAGCTCGCCGCCCTGGTCAAAGCCATCAAAAGCAACAAGGTCAAAGTTCTTTTTGCCGAAAGCGGTTACTCTCCCAAGCTCCTCGAGTCCATTGCCCAACAAAGCGGAGCAACCGTCGCCTCCCTCAACACCCTCGAAGTCGGCGAACCCTCGGCTGATGCCTACCTGGTTCTGATGCGGGAAAACCTGAAAGCCCTCGAAACCGCCTGGAAACCCTGAAGTTTAACAACGAGTTCAGACTTTCCCAGATTCTGAGGCGAAGGGAACTTAGAAACAAAAGGGTTTTTCTGAAAAGACCTTAACGAACTCCATGCTGTTTTTGTAAATAGTCTCCCGTCCCTACAAAAAAAACTTAGCTTTGCTTCGCGATCTTCTTGTTAAAAATTCTTTAGTATTTTTCTCTCCCTGTGTTAACTACGGGCATGCCTGAATCCCTGGCCTCCATCCCCGCCGTCCGGGTCGGCTCCGTCATTCCCGACTTTGAAGTCGTGGCCTACGCCAACGGGGAAGTCGAACTCTTTAATCTCTCCGACTTCGAAAAACACAATGTTCAACTCGCCAGTATCGGCATGGATTCAGTTTATGTCCACAAAGCCTGGGTCAACAGCGACAACAGGCTTGAGGATATCAGATTCCCCATGATTTCCGACAATGGCGGAGACCTTTCACGCACCTTCGGCACCTACTGCGACAAAGAAAAGATGAGCAAACGCGGCACCTTCATCATCGATCCAGAGGGCATTCTCGTAAGCATGGAGATCACCAACAACAGTTTCGGGCGCAACGTGGATGAACTCATCCGCAAGATTGACGCCGCCGCTTTTGTCAGGGCCAACCCCGGCCAGGCCTGCCCCGCCAGTTGGAAACCTGGAAAAAGTAGCATCGCCATCCAACTCGGAAAACAAACCTTCTAAAAAACCCAACAAACAACACCCATGAAAATCATCAACGAGTTCAAAGAGTTCATCGCCAAAGGCAACGCCTTCGACCTCGCGGTAGGGGTGATCATCGGGGGAGCCTTCGCGCCGGTCGTCAATTCCATGGTCAAGGACATCATCATGCCCTTTGTCTCACTGGGTGCCGGCAAAGCTTCTTTCGAAAACCTTTATCTTCCCCTGACACCGCGCGGACTTGAAGTGGTCAGAACCGCCATGGATGCCAAGACTACCCTGCCCAGTCTTGCAGACATGACCAAAAACGGTTACACTGTGATCAGCTACGGTCTCTTCATCAATACCATCGTCAGCTTCTTTTTCCTGATGATGGGTGTTTTCGTTCTGATGAAAATCGTCAACGCCGTCCGCAAACCCGCTCCTCCCCCACCTGTCTCTTATACACATCTCCGAGCCCACGAGACTAAGGCGAATCTCGTATGCCGTCTTCTGCTTGA
>ENA-ORBV01001024-ORBV01001024.1-microbial-mat-metagenome-genome-assembly--contig:-NODE-1024-length-63338-cov-23.852389_pt1 | contig 63338 bp, 8 predicted proteins | sample MGYA00237777_ERZ505514 | MGnify/ENA primary metagenome ERZ505514 (study PRJEB26160, sample SAMN06269048) | microbial mat metagenome | isolation source: Oligotrophic lake microbial mat | place...
GAAGACCTGCTGGTGTTCAACGCCTACGGAGTCGATGCGGTGTTGAACAAGGCCGCGCACGGCGACGGCGTCACCGTGGTACCCAAGCTCAACTGGAAGACCTTCACCTCCACCGGTCTCAACATCAGCACAGCGCTGGCGGACCTGAACGCCACCAGCCTGGGCGACCTGACTGCAAGCGTGGACCTGGCAGTCGATGGCAACGTTGCACTCAATGTGTTGAACGGCGTGCTGGTGGCTAAAGGCCACTTCAACATCGGCCTGGGCCAGATCAAGAGCGCGCTGCTGCCGGGCGGCGTGTTGCAGGATGCCGACGCCATGACGCTCACCCTGAGCAACGTGGGGATCTTCGTCGGGGTAGGCGGGTCATTCAACACCAACAGCACGGCCGGCGACTACAGCGACGACACGGTCGTCAACGGCACCCTGGGCTTCGGCGCCACGGTCGGCAAGTTGACCCTGATCAGCCTCAAGGATCGCGGCGCGAACGCCACCCTCAAGACCGACGACCGCACCTACCTGGGTGTGGCGCTGGACGACTTCGCCGGCCAACTGGTGGGTCTGGAAGACCTGCTGGTGTTCAACGCCTACGGGGTCGATGCGGTGCTCAACAAGGCGGCCGACGGTGACGGCAACCCGCTGACGGTCCCGGCCAAGCTGAACTGGAAGACCTTCACCTCGACCGGGCTCGACATCAGCGCGGCGCTGACGGTACTCAACGCTACCAGCCTGGGCGACCTGACGGCCAGCGTGGACCTGGCGGTCGACGGCAATGTTGTGCTCAACGTTCTCAACGGTGTACTGATGGCGAAAGGCCATTTCAACATCGGCCTGGGCCAGATCAAGAGCGCGCTTCTGCCAAGCGGCGCCGGTCAGGACGCCGACGCCATGACCCTGACGCTGAGCAACGTCGGCGTCTTCGTCGGCGTGGGCGGCAGCTTCAACAGCAACGGCACGGCTGGCGACTTCAGCGACGACACGGTGGTCAACGGAACTCTGGGCTTCGGCGCGACGGTGGCCAAACTCACCCTGATAAGCCTGAAGGATCGCGGCGCGAACGCTACCCTCAAGACCGACGACCGCACCTACCTGGGTGTGGCGCTGGACGACTTCGCCGGCCAACTGGTGGGCCTGGAAGACCTGCTGGTGTTCAACGCCTACGGGGTCGATGCGGTGTTGAACAAGGCCGCACACGGTAACGGCGTGACGCTGGTTCCGAAGCTCAACTGGAAGACCTTCACCTCCACGGGCCTCGACATCGGCGCCGCGTTGGCGGACCTGAACGCCACCAGCCTGGGCGACCTGACAGCCGGTGTCGACCTCGCCGTCGATGGCAACGTCGCACTCAACGTGTTGAACGGCATCCTGGTAGCCAAGGGCCATTTCACTGTGGGCTTGGGCCAGATCAAGAGCGCGTTGCTGCCGAGCGGCGCCGGCCAGGACGCCGATGCCATGACCCTGACACTGAGCAACGTGGGCGTCTTCGTCGGGTTGGGCGGTAGTTTCAACAACAACGGCACGGTCGACGACTACAGCGACGACACCGTCGTCAACGGCACCCTGGGCTTTGGCGCCACGGTTGGCAAACTGACCCTGATCAGCCTGAAGGACCGTGGCGCGAACGCCACGCTGAAGACCGACGACCGCACCTACCTTGGCGTGGCGCTGGACGACTTCGCCGGCCAGTTGGTGGGCCTGGAAGACCTGCTGGTGTTCAACGCCTACGGGGTCGACGCGGTAGTCAACAAGGCGGCCGACGGCGACGGCAACCCGCTGACGGTCCCGGCCAAGCTGAACTGGAAGACCTTCAGCTCGACCGGATTCGACCTCGGCGCCGCGCTCGCCGCCCTCAACGGCACCAGTCTGGGCGACCTGACCGCAAGCGTGGATCTGCAGGTCAAGGGCACGGTCGCACTCGATATCCTGGGCTACGTCTTCGCCGTTGGCGATTTCGCCTTCGACCAATTCTCCGGGCTCAATTTGAGCGACGGCGTCATCACGCTGACCAATGCGACGGCACAGCGATTCGCGCTTTCGAATCTGCAATTCTTCGTCGGAGTCGGCGCCGCCTTCACGGTCAACGGCAATGGGCAGCAGGTCGGCATCAACACCGCCAATGCCACCGGATTCAGCGTCGCCAACGCCGCGCTGGATCTGATCATCGTCAAGGACGGCAGCGGCGCGCGTACCTGGACAGGCGTGTCCGGAAACGTTGGCGTCATGACGGTCGTGGGCCTGGCGACCGGCTTTGACATGCAAATCCTCAATCTTGGGTTGCGCTTCAACCTGCAAGCCGTCGATGCCACCAAACTGGACTGGACAACGCTGGCCGCGAAGCCCGGCAACCCGCTTGGAATAGCTGGTACCGGCTTGGCCGAGATCGCGCGCACGACCGAACTCGTCGTCACCGGCCAGCTTTACCTCGCCATCGAGAGTTATGTATATCTGAGCGGCGGCTTCGCCCTGCAGCGCAAGGAATTGTTCGTCAAGACCGTTGGCGGGTCCGCCGGCACCCGGATGTCGGTGTTGACTATCGGCGCCTCCAGTCTGCGCACCTTCGTGGGCGTGGGCAATGCGGACAGCGATGGCAACCGCGTGGTCGACAACGACGCGACACTGGCGCAGAACGCCGTGGGGGTGTTGCTCAACATCGACAATCTGGCGATCGTCCTGGCCAAGCCGATCGTCGGCGGCGGTGCGCCGGCCAGCGCCAAGGGCTACTTCGCGCTGTCCGGCAGCGGCGCTGCGAGCCTGATCGGCGTTGACGGGGTGCAACTGAGCGGGCGCCTCGCCATTTCGATCAACAAGGGCAGCGACGCAGGTGTTGCAAGCGCCGCGATCGACTTTGCCGCCAGCGGGCTCGCGGATTCGGCGGGCTTTGGCAGCGCTCTCGGCCTCAAGGCGCCCACCGGCGCGGGCGCGAACCAGTATGTCATCGTCAATTTCGCCGAGAGCAACCTGCTGCGCGTCGCCGGCTACGTCTCGATCTCGATAGCCGATTTCCTGCACCTGTCGGGCCAGTTCGCCTTTGCCCAGAGCGGCGCACCGCAGACAGTCAAGATCGCCGGCAGCAGCGCCACCAAGCAGGTCAACGTGATGACCATCGGCGGCTCGGACATCAACGCCTTCGTTGGCGTCGGCGGACCGTACTTTGTCGATTCCAACCGTGACGGTCTCATCAATGCCGAGGACACCCCGCAGCGCGACGGCGCGATGGGCTTCGTGCTGCGCAACCTTTCCTTCGGGCTGGCCTTGTTCAAATCGATCAACCCGCTCACCGATCGCAGCAGCTACTACTCGATTGCGGCCAGCGGCGGGGCGGAAGTTGTCGGCATCGACGGCATAAGCATCCGCGCCAACACCCTGGGCGTGGAAATCAACGGCGGCAAGAACCACGCCGGCCTGGCCGAAGCACTCGACCTGCCCGGCAGCGCGAGCTTCGCCGCCCAGAGCGGGGTGATAGTCGAGACCGGCCTCGACCCGGACGGCGCCGGGCCGCTTAAGGCGCCGGCCATCACCTTGAATGCCTCGACCAACCTGTTGCGCGCCTTCGGCCAAGTGACCCTGAGCATCGAGAGCTACGTCTTCGTCAGCGGCAATTTCGAATTCTCCAAGCGCAGCACGCCCGAGACCATCGTGCTTGCCACCGTTGGCAACGCAGCGCCGATCACCAAGTCGGTCAGCGTGCTCACCGTCGGCGCCTCCGACATCCGCGCCTTCATCGGGGTCGGCGGGCCGTACTTCGTCGATTCCGACACCGACGGCGACATCGACGGGCAGGACGTTCCGCAGTCCGCCGGTGCAACCGGTCTTGCGATCAGCGACCTCGATTTCGGCCTGGCGCTCTTCAAACCCATCGCACGGGCCGACACCGCAAGTTATTACGCCCTCAAGGCGACCGCCAACGGCATCGGCCTGGTGGGCGTGCCGGGGGTGAGCATCAGCGCCAGCAACCTCGTAGTCGAAATCAACGGCGCCAGCGCGCCGGCGGTCGGCGGCGCAACCCAGACCGGCCCTCCGGCCCGTCCCCCGGTCATCAACTTCAAGGCCAACGGCTCCTCCTTTGGCACAACCGGCTTCGAAGTCGGTATTGGCGGCGGCAACACCATCCGCCTGGACATGACTAGCCGCAAGATCGCGGCCTCCGGCAACGTCAGCATCGGTCTGGACTTCAACACCGACGGCACCGCCGAAATCACCCTCTCAAGCTTCATCTCGTTCGAGCAAAGCTACCGCCTGAACGGCTCCGCTGTCACCAAGGTCGCGCTGACGCAACTCTCCTTCGTGCTGGGCGACCCCGCCGACCCGGTATTCCGCTTCTCCGGTCTCGAAGGCTACTTCCTCATCACCCAGCAGGGCATCGCCGCGCGCATCGTCCTGCCCAACTACAGCACCACCATCAACGGCGACGGCGCCAGCGTCTCGATCGCCGGCAGCCTGGCGATCGAATTCAAGACCATCGCCGACCCGGTCAACGAGACCTTCATCAAGGACGACCAGGGCGGCACGGAACTGTTGTCGCTGCGCGATCGCGGCACTTTCCTGCGCCTGTCGGGCTCGCTGGCGGTGGGCATCGGCTTCGCCGACGCGTCGGTCGCCGCGCCGTTCACCATGTCGGGCAACTTTGCCTTCGAGCAGATTTCGCTGCCCAACCCGGGCAACCTGGTGCCGGCGCCCAAGGCGATCCGTGTCGCCGTGTCGGACGCGACCATGAGCATCAATGTGGGCGGCGGCAGCTTCAACCTGACCGACGGGCAGGGCGGCTTCGTCTTCTCGGCAGCCGGCATCGCCGGCAACCTGCGCGTGACCATGGCAGCCGGTTCGTCCGACCCCGGCGTGCCCAGCCTGGGCGGCGACGTGATCCTGCAGATCAACACCACCGGCCGCGCGGTCGACCAGACCATCTCGGTGGGCACCACTCTGGTGGCGATCAAGTTCAGCGCTGCAGAAGGCCGGGTGGTGCGCTTCGCGATCCTGAACGCCAGTGTCTCGATCCCGCCGTTCTTCACCCTGAGCGGCGACTTCACCGTCCAGGCCGACGGCGACATGACGCTCTACGGCGCACGCAATGTCGAGATATTCCTAGGCTCCCTGCCGGCCGGCCAGACCCTGCGCGACGACAACGGCGACCTCAACCCCGACGCGGTCGGCTTGCTCGTCACCAACGCCACCGTCGGCGTCATCAAGTGGTCGACCGCGCCGGGCGCCGCCGCGCGCTACGCCGTGGTCGCCTACGGCGAGGCCAGCCTGGTGGGCTTGGACGGGCTCACCATCAGCGGCTCGATCACGGTGCGCATGAACAACTCCGGGGTCGCGCTCGACAAGACCATCGTCGTGCCCACCGACCCGCAGGCCACCGTGCCGGTCGCCAGCAACGGCCGCGACGACGACGGCGACGGGCTGATCGACGAAGTCGGCGAAACCGCCGGCGTGCGCGTGAGGTTCGCCTCGGCCGCCAAGTTCGAGGAATTCAGCGCCGGCTTCAACGAGGCCGGCGAAATCGACCCCGCCACCGCTGTCACCATCAGCGCCGGCGGCGTCTTCACGGTGCGCGGCGCGGTCGCCTTCACGCGCTCGCCGAGCGGGCGCATCAATGTCGACATGCCGCAGGCTTCGGTGGCGATCTCGATCCCGAACTCGTCGGGCGGGTTGCAGGAAGCCTTCGCACTTAGCGGCGCGGCACGCTTCCACTTCGGCGGGCCGGAGGGCTTCCAGCTCGAGGACATCCGCGTTTCCGGCTACGCGATCTTCGGCCAGGGGGCGACCATCGCCGCGCCGGCCTCGAGCCTGCGTCCGCTGACGGCCGAGTTGGCCAACCCGACCTCGACCTCGATTATCAGCATCAACGACCTCACCTACCTGGCCGTCACCTACCAGGACCCGAACCGCGTCGGCCTGAACGAGGCCTCGATCTTCGATGCCGCCGCCGAGTTTCTGGTCACGGTATCGCGCGCCGACGGCACCGCCGTCACCGGGATCACGGTCAGCAACGCCGAGGTGATCAAGTTCGCCGACGCCACCAACGACCGCACCTTCCTTTATCCGCTGGTCATGACGCAGGCCTTCAAGGACGCGGTGCGCGACGCCGGCGCCAACGGCGTCAGCGTGGCCGTCACCTTCGTCGACGCCGCCTGGTCGGATGCGCGCGGCGCCAACGGCGCCTCCAAGGTCGAACGCTTCACCCTCTACACCCCGGTAAGCGCAGGCGCCGCGGCGCCCGCCCGCCAGCCGTACGCGATCCTCGCCAGTCCCGCCAACGGCGCGACCGCGAGCCTGGCCACGCTCAATGCGCAGCGCTACATCGATGTAACCTTCGTCAGCCCGACCGGCGCTGTCATCGACGCCTCCAGCATCGACGGCAACGAGCTCAAGATCACCGGCACCGGTGCGGCCAACCTGGCGCGCAACGCCGACGGCACCGTGATCGCCACCGTGCTCAACGTCACGGGCAACACCTACCGTTACCTCCTGACCACGCGCACCGGCATCGACCCCAAGGACACCTTCGTCGTAGGGGAGGTGGGCGTGCAGGTGGTGGCCGGCAGCTGGCGCGCCGGCAGCGGCGAGGGCGTGGTCGCCTCCGCTCGCAGCGACGAGGTCTTCACCATCACCGCCGTGGCCACCGCCGGCGCCGCCTCCAACACCATCAGCCTGGGCCCGCTGTCGCTGCAAGGGCCGTCGGTGGGCCTGGCCAAGACCCAGTTCAAGGACGGCAAGCTGGTGCTGACGGTGGCCATCGGCGTGGATGTGGCGAGCCTTGCCTTCGGCGGTGCGCAGGGCGGCAGCGGCATCACCGCCAAACTCACCGGCCTGCTTGGCACCTTCGACATCGCCGTGGATGTCTTCGCGGCGCTGGGCGCGATCACCGGTGGCGGCAACCTGGCCGCCGCCTTCAGCGTGCCGGGCAAGTTCGGCATCCAGGTCGGCGCTCTGGCGATCGAGATTCCCGGCGCGCTCAAGGTCACCGGCAGCGGCATCATCTTCAACTGGGACCCCAACTACGACCCGGCGGAGCATAACGGCGCGCGCCAGCGCCTGCTGGTGGTGAACCAGGCGTCGCTCAGCATCACGCCGCTTGGCGTGACCGGGCAGATCAACCCGAACAACGGCCAGCCTGGCCTGATTGTCTACACCGACGGCTTCGACATCGGCGAGGCGCAGCTCATCTACAAGCCGGGCGGCGGTGCCGGCTCGAACCTGCAGCAGAGCGGCGGCGGCACCGGCAAGATCGGCATCGCCGGCATCCTCGAGTTCGACGACCTGCGCGTGGGCGTGACCAATTTCAAGGTCACCTTCGGCCAGGCGGTCGTGTTTGACGGCACCATCTTCGTCGCCTCCGGCGGCGCGCGCTTCCTGCCCGGCAAGCCGGTATCGGCCATCATTTCCGACCGCCTGTCGGGTGAGCCCGACATCGCCCCGGGCGTGCCCAACACCGAGGCCATTCGCCTCGGCCTGGAGTTCGAAGACGGCCGTGTCAAGGGCTTCATCTTCCGCGCCGACACCATGCGTATCACGCTGGGTTCGTTCGTCACGCTCACCGCGACCGACCTCTTGATCAACACCTCGGCCGGCGCCGCCGAGGAGATGGTGAGCTTCCGCTCGGTCGGCGCGGAAGTCACCATCGGCTCGCTCACCATCGGCGGCGAAGGCCGCAACTTCGCCTTCCTGGGCGACGGCACCTTCGTCACCAAGCCCGGCTTCGGCGTGTTCCTGTCGATCGGTGCGGCCGACGGTGCCAGCTTCAAGTGGCCGTCCTGGCTGCCGATCAAGATCACCGAGATCGGCATTTCATGGCGCGACATCCAGGACGACCCGGCCGATTTCGTGCTCACGCTTTCGGCGGCCGTCACCGGCCTGCAGGGCATGGCCGGGCTGGAATTCTCCGGTGCCATCGAAGGCGTCAAGATCGATGTCGGCCTGCTGCTACAGGGCAAGTTCCCGATCATCGACATCGCCTCGATCGGCGTGCAGATAAAGGGCAAGATGTTCGGCGGCGAGGTCACCGCGGGGCTTATCGGCGGCATCGTCAAGCTCGACGCCAACGGGCAGTCGATCGACAGCTTCGACACCACCACGCCGGTCAAGGACAGGGTGTTCTTCGTCGGCGTCGAGGGCGGCTTCACGATGGCGGGGATCGGCGGCTTCACCATCAAGTTCGCGGTCTCCGAACTGGGCCCCCTGGGCGTGTTCATCTCGGCCTCGATCCCGGGCGGCATTCTGCTCGAACCGAACACCGGTCTGGCGATCAACGACTTCGTGGCCGGGGTGGAATTCTTCAAGACCCTGCCGTCGATCGACAAGCCGGAAGAGCTGCGCGGCCCCGACTTCCAGTTGCCCACCGCGCTGACGGCCGACCAGTGGCTGGCGAGCGTCAAGACGCAGGTGGTCAAGCAATACCGCGCGATTCAGGCCGACCCGTCCAAGAACGGCTTCGCTGCGGCCTTCACCTCGCCGATGCTGATCACCGGTGGCGCCAAGCTCTTCACCATCTACGCCTCCAAGGAGGTGTTCAACGGCGAGATCATCCTGCGCATCTCCACCGATGGCAAGATCCTGATCATCGGCAAGCTCAACTTCGCCGCCGACAACCTGTCGATCACCGGGCGCCTGTATGCCGATCTGTCGAAGATCGCCGCCGGCGAGGCGACCATCCTGTTCTTAGCCGACATTCCCGACCAGGTGCAACTGCTCACCATCGACGGCCGCTTCAAGATGGGCTTCCGCAACCCGAACACCGGCCAGGAAGCCATGTTCACCGTGGTCGATCCCAAGACCGGCAAGCCCTATGCGCGCCTGATCGGCCCCGGCGAGGGTGGCTTGACCGGCATGGGCGCGTTGAACGGGCGCGGCTACCTGGTAGTCGATCTGCCCACCGACGGACCCGCCGGGGCCACTCTCAACCTGGCGAGCGTGACTGACCTGGCCCCTGAGTTCCGCCTGGCCGACAACAGCCCGGTGACCCTGGACAGCACCCAGGCGCCGCTCTTGGTCGACGGAAAGTTCTGGTACTGGGTCAACGGCGCGGCCGGCACCAGCGGCAGCGTCAGCCTCATCTGGTTGAAACAGACCTGGTCATATACCGATGCCGACGGCAAGGAAGTGTTCCGCGCCGGCGGTGCCTACCAGGACGCCGACAACCTCTGGCAGGCGGTTTCGGTCAACACCAGCGCCGCGCTGCCGATCCACATGGTGCCCTACGTCGATGTGCGCCTGGTGCCCTCGACGAACGGCCAGATCGACGATGCCACCCTGCAAGGCTTCGCGACGGCGGGCGTCACCCTGCAGCGTCGCGACGGCGTCGATCTGCGCGACATCGGCGCGGCCACTGCCTTCGGTACCAAGCCCTTCGTCGCGCTGGGGGCCGGCAAACTGCGCTTCTTCTTTGACGCCACCGATACCGACCTCAAGGCCGGCGTCTACCTGCTCAAGAAGACCGGCACCTGGCAGGATTCCGCCACCGCCTTAAGCGATGCGAGCGCGAGCTTCACGTTCACGCTGGTCAATCCGCAATCCGAGGTGGTGTCGCCGTTCGCGGGCAATCGCCCCTCGGCCGATGTCAACGTCGCCAACAAGAGCAACAAGGACGCGACCACTGGCAAAGTCTTCATCGACGTGGTCTACCGCGCCTCGCCCGGCGCCGGGCTGGACTACGCCTCGATCCTGGATGACGGCCTGGAATTCGACGTCACCGGCCTGAACGGCCTCAACGGTAAACCGACGCCGATCGCGATCCTGATCGACGACTCCGGCATCGCCACTTACGAGACGGTCGTGCAGCCGAGCACCGACATCAACGGCGACGGCAGCGTCAACCAACAGGACTGGTACACGCTTTTGACCAATCGCGGCGTCACGCAGTTCCGCTACGCCACCACCAGCACCGCGTTCGCTCCGGGCCGGATCGACATCAGCTTCAAGGCCTCAAGCACGGCCAACAACGGCGAAGGCTGGCGCGACAGCGGCGGCAACACCTCGGTGGCCGATGTCGACGCCAACAACGTGGCCACGCCGCGCGCCTTCTTCGTCGAAGGCCCGACGGTACGCCTGGTGTCGCCGGGCGCCGCCGGGCAGATCGACATCGGCGCGCTGCGCGGCCGCGGCTATATCGACCTCACCTGGACGGTGGATGTGCCCGGCTATGTGCTCGATCTCGCGTCGGTGACCGACGGCGCGCCCGAATTCAGCTTGAGCGGCGCTGGCCTTGGCACGGTGAAGCTCGACGCCGGCCAGGCACCGGTGCTGCTAGAGAAGAACGGCAACGACTACAAGTTCCGCTACTGGACCACCGGCGCCTTCCCCGACGCCCCAGGGAGCGACACGGTGGCGATCGAATTCATCGCCGGCAGTTGGTCGTTCACACGGGATGCCGCGGTGCCGCCGGCCTCCGCCACGGTCACACTCAACAACGCGCAGTGGCTGACCGTGACCTTCGATGCGCCGCCGGCCGGGTTTATCATCGACCCGGCGTCGATCACCGACCTGGCACGCGAATTCAACCTGACCTACAGCGGCCTGAACGCCGCCAAGACCGGCTCCGGCAGCATCGCCTTGGTCGACAGCGTCGCGCCGCAGCGCATCGGTGAGACCAACCAGTACCGCTTCCGCGTCTCCGGCAGCTTCGCCACCGACGGCACCCAAAGCGTCACGGTCACCTACAACATCGACCAGGCGTGGTCGTTTGCCAGCGCGACTGCCGCGACTGCGCCGACCCAGACGGTGGCAGCGAGCACGCTCAAGTCGGCGAGCAAGAGCTACATCGACATCGGCTTCACGCCTTCGGTGCAGCTCAGCCCCGCGGCGGGGGCCTATACGATCAACGCCGCACCGACCTACGACAAGTTGACGCTCTCGGGCAACGGCATCAACGGCCCGCCGGTGGTGGTCAACGCCGCAGTCACCGCTTTAGGCAACGGCGTCTATCGTTTCTATGTCGACGCCTCCATGTTCCAGGTCAGTGGCGACGGCATGGTCACTGCCACCGTCGCGGCCGGCGCTGTGACCGACAGCAGTGGTGCGGCCAATCGCGTCACCACCCAGAAATTCACCGTTCTCGGCACCACCGCCAAGGTCACCGGCCCGGCCGACGGCGGACTCATCGGCATGGCTGCGCTCAACAACCGCGGCTTCCTCGATGTCACCTTCGGCTTTCCTTCCGGCAAGAGCCTCGACCTCGACAGCATCTACGACCTCGATGCCGAATTCAGCATCGATGCGGCGGCCGGACACAAGATTCGGCAGGACGCCACCCAGGTCCCGGTCCTCTTGGGCCAGACCGCCAACACCGCCACCTTCCGCTACTTCACGCTGGGCTCCTACACCAGCGGCGCGGTCACCGTCACGCTGATCGCCAACGCCATCGGCTACAGCGACGGCAGCAGGAACAGCGCCACCGATACCCTGACGGTCACCAACCCGGCTACTGCCAACGTCAGCTATATCGACCTGCGCTTCCAGCCGGTCACCGGCATGGTGCTCGATGTCGAGTCGATCACCGACGCGCCGGCGGAATTCACGCTCACCGGCGCCGGCGTCGGCAGCGTGGCCCTGTCCGCAACTTACGGGCCGCAGCGCCTGACCTCCAGCAACACCTTCCGCTACTTCCTGACCGGCGACTTCGCCGCCGGCGACGTGACGGTGAGCGTGGCGGCCAACAGTTTCTTCTCGGTGGTGGCCGACACGCCAAACGCGCTGGACGCCAATGGCGTGGGCAATCTCGCCACCACGGTCGCGCTCGCCACGGCCGAGCGCTTCACCGTGGTGGTGCTGACCGCCGCGCTGGCCGATCCGGTGGCCGCCGGCACGGTCGATGCCGACCTGCTGAATAACCGCGGTTACTTCGATGTCGATTTCACCACCCTGGGGCTGGCGGCAGGGACCAGCTTCGATATCGCCAGCATCACCGACCTCGACGCCGAGTTCGATGTCGCCGCTTCCGCCACCAACGTCAGCCTGGCGCTGGACAACACCCAGGCGCCGGTGCGTATCGGCGACACCGGCTTCAACTTCCGCTACTGGTTCACCGGCACCTTCCGGTCCGGCCAGGTCACGCTTGCCTTCAAGTCCGGCTCGTTCAACACCCTGGATGCGGCCAGCGCGGCCACGCCGGTCACGGGTCTGGCCAACAAGACCCTCGATGTCGCGGCCAACAGCACCTGGTTCGACGTGCGCTTCACCAGTGCCGGCGGGGTCGCGCTCGACGAGGCATCGTTCACCGACAACCTGCGCGAGTTTGCGCTGTCGGGCAGCGGCCTGGGCACCGCGGCGCTCCTGGCTGGCGCGCCGACCCGTCTGTCGTCTTCCAACGACAAGATCGACAACAACAGCGACGGCCGCGTCGATGAGGCCGACGAAAACGTCTATCGCTTCTATGTCGGCCGCGGCTTCGTCGCCGGGTCGGTGGCGGTCGCCTTCACCGGCGCCAACTGGATGGATGCGGACGGCAACCGCGGCCAGGATTCGTCGCAGGCCTTCCAGGTCATCGCCACGCTGAAACAGGACAACGGCCAGAGCGGACAGGCCGTAGGCCAGGTGTTCTTCATCGAGATTTCCGGCGGCATCAAGCTGCAGGGCTTAGGCTTCACCGACGAGCCGATCATCGACATCCGCGGCGGCGTGACGCTGGAAATCGGCGACTTCAAGCTCGCCAACGGCGGCGTCATCAAGCGCTTCAGCATCGACGCCAACGGCACCATCAAGATCATCAAGCTGGGCAACATCGGCTCGGCGGCGGCGCGCTTCGTCCTGCAGGCCGGCGCTACCGTGTCGGGCTCGCCGGAGTTCTGGGGCGTGGCGAAAATCCAGGCCAACTTCGATTTCCTCAAGAACTACGGCATCTTCGCCGACGGCAGCGCGATGCTGCAGATCAACACCACGCCGACTGCGAAGACCGAGAAGATTTCGCTCGAAGGCATTCCGGGCGACGTGATCGCCAAGAACTTGAGCCTGTCGCTGGCCGGCCTGTCGACCAGCGTGCTGGGCGAGGTCGATTTCTCGGCAATGACCAGCGCATCGAAAAACGCGCTGACGAGCGCCTTGGCCGGTGTCGACGCGGACACGGCCACCGCCGGGCAGCAGGCGGTCGATCTGGCCACCGCCAAGGTGCAGACCATCATCCGCGGCCAGCAGTGGAAGATCATCACCAAGAACCCGACCGATCCGAAAAAAGTCGGCCCGGTCTTCTTCATCAAGTCGACCGCCGCCGTCGGCGTGTTCGAACTGCTGGCCGAAGGCCAGACCTTCGTGCTGCCGGCGCAGTCCTTCGCCATCGAGATCGTCGGCTCGCTCAAGATCAAGGAAGGCGGCTCGTCCGACCCCAACGCCGGCGACTCGGTGCGCCTGTTCGGTGGCTTCTTCCTGCGCATCACGCCGGAGCGCTTCGAGATCTTCGTCCAGGCCGAGGCGGAGATTCCGGTGCTGGGTCTGAATGGCAAGGCGGTCGGGCTACTCATCATCGATGGCAACACCACGCGCCGAGGCCAGCCCGGCGTGGCGATGCTGCTCAATCTCGAACTCAACCTCGGGGGGCCGTCGGGCGGCGACCAGACTTCTGCCCTGGCCGGCATTTTCGAGCTGCGCGGCTCGGTCACGGTGATGCTCAACTCGACCCTGCGCGAGCAGGTGTTCCAGGTTCCGCAAAGTTTCTTGGCGCTCCTGCCGCCGGACGCGCCGACCACCGTTACCGTGTTCGCCGCGGCGCCGGAAATCGACGGCAGCAAACGCGCCAACGCGGCACCGGAGTTTTACGTCTCGGCCAATATCCAGGGCTCGATCAAGCTCTTCGACACCATCACGCTCACCGGCTTCATCTCGTTTACCGCCGCGGTCAATGCCAACGGCGACGCCTACGTGCGCATCGCCGGCGCGGTGAGCCTCAATATCGAGTTCCTTGGCGCGCTCTCGGGTAGCCTGGACCTGCAGTTCTTCACCAACCTGGACGGTGCCGGCCCGGGCATCCTGGGGCGCGTGCAACTGGCGCTGGCCGACAGCGGACGCATTCCCGGGGTCACGGTCAATGGCCAGTTCCTGCTGGAGGTCAATTCCTACACCCAGGCCAAGACCATCGTAAGCTTCCAGACCAACCGCGAGCGCAACCCGTCGTACAGCGGCACCCAGCCCAACATCCTGGCCACCGACCCGGTTACCGGCCTGTTCCTGTTTGGTGATGTGACCCTCAATCCGGGCCTGCGCCTGGTCCTGCAGGGGCAGTTGAAGCTGGGCACTGCGGTCGATATCAGCGGGCGCTTCGAATTCATCCTCTCGACCAATCCGTTCGCCATCGAGATTCGCGCCCAGGCCAGCATGTCGCTCTTCGGCATCGGCTCGTTCGAGATCGACGGCGTGTTGCGGGTCGACGGCGACGGCTTCGCCGCCTACATCAACGTCAGCCTGGGCGGCGGTTTCGGCGGCAACATCGGCTTGTCGTTCCAGGCCGGCGCGACGCTCGAGATCTACATCGGTTCGCTGTCGCAAAAGATGCTGACCAAGGCCGACGGCACGACCGTGACGGTGCTGGCCGGCTTCAAGCTCAATATCAACGGGTCGGTCACCTTCCTGGGCTTTGTCTCGGCCTCGGGCAGCATCACCATCACGTTGCAGCGCAACGTGTTTTCGATCGAGTTCGACATCTCGCTCGCGCTGGGACCCATCACCATCAACGCGCGCGGCGGTGCCGGCATCTACACCGACAGCCGGCCGGGCTTGGCGCTGGTGCTCGATGTGGACGTCAACGCCAACCTGTTCGAGGTCATCAAGATCAAGGCGGGCGGCAAGCTGCAACTGAACACCTCGGGCATGGCGCGTACGCTGGCGGGCATCACCATGCAGGCCAACAGCTTCCTGATCGCCCTGAACGGCGAGGTCAAGTTCCTCGAGGTGCTCAAGTTCAACGCCGGCTTCATGCTGGAGGTGGGCTACGAGGGTGTGGGCTCCTGGCAGGTGCGCTTCAATGCCAGCATGGACTTCTTCGGCCTGATGACGGTGGCCGCACAGGGCTTCTTCAACTACAAGGGCTATTTCGACATCTCGCTGGACGGCGAGATGGTGTTGGGCACGAGGAGCTTCGGCCTGGTGGCCAACCTGCATTTCCGCGTGGCCTTCGGCGAGCGGCCGGTAGTCAACAATCTCGGACAGCCGACCGGCCTGAACGAATTCTTCTTCACCGTCGAATTCGCAGGCGGCGCCAGCCTGCGCGCCTTCGGCATCACCTTCGCCGGGGTCGACATCAGCGCCAGCGTGACGGCGGCGGGCGAGGGCAGGGTGCCGCTTACGTTAAACGCCACGGCCTCGGTCAAAATCCTGTTCATACGCATCCGCGTCTCGATGAGTTTCACCATCGGTTATGTCGAACTGCCCAGGATGGTGTACCTGGCAGGCAACCCGACCGGCGATGTGCGCTTCTGGACCCCGGCGGCTGCAAACGGCGTGCTTTACCTCAACATGGGCAGCCGCAATGCCACCCGCGGCATAGCCGAGGGGGCCGGTGACGAGCTCTATATCATCGAACATGTCGGCGCGGACGCCAGCGGTGAGACCGTGCGCGTGGTGTTCAGCGGCCGCGAGACCATCTTCAAGGGCGTCAAGAAGCTGGTGGCCTTCGGCGGCGAGGGCGACGACCACATCTACGTCAAGGAGGGCGTGACCTCTGATGTGGAATTCCATGGCGGCAACGGCAATGACGTCTTCATCTACGACGGCAGCGGCAACGCTTCGCTGTACGGCGACGCCGGCGACGATTACCTGGCCACCGACAGCAACAGCAACCGCGCCTTCCTCTACGGCGGCGCCGGCATGGACTACATCATCCACAACGGCCGCGGCCGCGCCGAGATCGACGGCGGCGGCGACAGCGACAAGATTTACGGCGGCGTCGGTGCCGACCTGATTCGCGGCGGTGATGGCGCCGACGATATCGACGGGCGCGGTGGCGCCGATGCGATCTACGGCGATGGCGGCGACGACATGATCCACTGGGACTACGTCGACTTAGCTCTGGGCACCGTCGACGGCGGCGCCGGCAACGACATCCTGGAGATCGTCGGCACCTCGGGTGCGGACGATTTCCGCATCAATTCCCTGGGTGGTAACCGCTTCACGGTGGCCAACTTCAAGGGCGGCGCCAATGCGGCCGGCTCGATCACCGGCGCCAACTTCGAAGACCTGCGCCTGGATGCCCGCGCCGGCGCCGACAAGATCACGCTGGACTACATGGCAGGCTCCGGCTTGTCGTTCGTCTCGCTCTCGGCCGGCAAGAACGTGGTGCGCACCGGCACCGAATTCGTCAACGACCCCGAGAGCGGCCAGCCGATCGAGCAGCCGCGCTTCTCGGTCTCGGACGATCGCAGCGCCGACGCCGTCACCATCCTCGGGTCCGACAGCCTGGCCGATACCGTCACGCTGTCGGAGAACACGCAAAACGGCGTCAAGGGCACGCGCATCGCGTTCGGCGCGGCCGGCGTGCCGGCGGTCGTGCTGGCCGACAGCCTGCGCGGCGAAGGCGATACCCTCGTCATCTCCACCCGCGGCGGCGACGACAACGTCAACGCCAGCGCGATGACGGTCGACAGCGCGCGCTTAAGCATCCTGGGCGGCAACGGCAACGACTACCTGTGGGGCTCGCGCTTCAACGATGTGCTCGACGGCGGTCTCGGCAACGACACTTATTCAGGCGACTTGGGTGTCGACCAGTTCTTCGATGCGTCGCCCGCCGGCGAAGTCGACACCCTGGTGGTCGACCTGGGCTTCCGCAACGAGACCGCCGCGGCCGACATCGGCCTCTACAACGACCGCCTGGTGGTCGGCAACCTGCAAAACGCCGCGGGCAACGCGCCGTTCGAGAACGACAAGAACGTCAACACCGAACTGGTCGATGCCGGCGACCGCTTCGCCGCCGACTCCACAGTCGAGGATCTCAAAAACCTCTTCGAGGTCGCGTTCCTGATCGGCGGGCGCGGCAACAACACGATGGTGGTGAACGACCTCGACCGCAGCATCCGCGTCGGCAGCGACCGCCTGTCGGTGATCAACTGGAAAGGCCTGGCGATTCTCGACAATGCTGCCAACGACACCCAGTTCGCCGAGCACTATCTGGTGACGGTACCCGCCGAAAGCGCCGCGGTGGTCGAAATCCGCTCGACCGCAAGCGACGCGCGCGACCGCCTGGTGGTGACCGCCAGCGACAACGCCGACCGTTTCCTGCTGACCGTCAACGGCGCCGGTTCGAGCCCGATCGGCCGCAGCGGTATTCGTGGCGCCCCGCTGGCCTTCAACCCGACCGGCTTCTCCAATAGCATGAAGCTTGTCACCAACGGCCTGGACTACACCGACGCGGCGAATGCCGGCAACATCGCGGTGCAGGAATTCCGCGACGGCCAGCGCACCCTGACTTCCGGCATGCGCATCACCCACCAGGGGGTCGAGAACGTCGAGATCAATACCCGCGGCGGCGACGACTTGGTCGCGGTGCGCGCCCTGCATACCCGCACCACGCTCAACACCGGCAACGGCAGCGATGCGGTCTATGTCGGCAGCAATGCGACCCTGGGCAACCTGGGGCTGCCCGACACCAATGCCGGCGGCACCCTGAATGCGATCAATGCCGCACTCACGGTCAACGGCCAGGGCAGCGGCGACAGCGACCGCCTGTGGCTCGACGACATCGCCGACAACGCGGCCAATCATGGCACGCTCACCGCCACCACGATTACCAACAGCGTGCGCGCCAACGGTGTCGCCGGCGCCTCGGGCGTGAACCTCTTCGGCGCCGGCGGCGGCATCACCTACGGCACCCTCGAGGCGCTCGAAGTGCGCCTGGGCGAAGCCACCACCAGCAACGTATTCACGATCGAATCCACCCATGGCGGCAGTTCGACGACGCTTGTCACCAGCGGCGCCGGTGCCGACGTGTTCAACGTGCAGGCCATCGCCGGCGCCACCTCTATTCGTACTGGCGCCGGGCGCGACATCGTGCGGGTCGGCAGCACCACCGGCACGGTCGACCCGGTGGTCGCCTCGCTCGATGCGCTCAACGGCAACGTCAATTCGATCAGCGCGCGCCTGACCCTTGTTGGCGAGGCCGGCACGGCCGACAGCCTGCGGGTCTACGACGCCGGCGACACTGCCCAGGAAGGCGTGCGGCTGCGCGCCAGCGAACTCACCGGCATGGGCATGGCACTGGGCATCGGCTACAGCGGCTTCGAGGAGTTGAAGGTGTGGCTGTCCAACGGCGACAACCAGCTCTTCGTCGAATCCACCCACACCGGCGTGACCTTCATCGACAGCGGCGACGAAACACCGATCACAAACGGCATCAACGACGTCATCAACATCGCCGGCATTTCCGGCTCGACCACCATCGACGCCGGCAACGGCAACGATGTGATCCGCGTCAACTACGACGCCAATGGCAACCAGACCGGCAAGAGCGGCATCAACGGCGAGCTCACCCTGCACGGCCAGCAGGGCGGCGACCGCTACCTGGTCGGACTGGCCGGGGAAATCTCTTCGCGCATCAATGTGTTCGACCAGGCGCGCGGCGACCCCGGCATCAACCGCCTGCAGATCTACGGCACCGACCAGGTCGATTTCTTCCTGTTCCGCGCCAACCGCGAGATCGGCGTCGGCATGGTCGCCGCAATCCAGGTCGACGCCAACCGCGTGCCGGTGGCCGGAGGGGTGATCGAGCGCATCAACTACGACGGCGACATCAGCGGCGCGGTCGAAGTCTTCGGCCGCGGCGGCGACGACACCTTCGTCTTCGACGACACGCTCGCGCCGGTCACCGCATTCGGCGACGCCGGCAGCGACACCTTCCAGGTGGGCCAGGTGTTCCAGTCGTTCCGCGACGGCCGCAACCCCGACAACGGACTGGCCGAGGAGGACTACTTCCAGACCACGCAGATAACACGCGGCTTCCTCTCCAACGGCATCAGCCAGGCCACCACGCTCTATGGCGGCACCGGCAACGACAACTTCACCGTCTACAGCAACCAGGCCGAACTGTTCCTCTACGGCGACGAGGACGACGACACCTTCACGGTGCGCGCCTTCGTCAAGGTCGACCCCAACGACCCCAAGGCGCCGTACACCAACATCAACGGCGGCCAGGGCGCGGACTTCGTCTCCTACACGGTCAACGCGCCGGTGCGCATCGACGGCGGCGACGGCTTCGACACCCTCACCGTGGTCGGTACCGAGTTCGGCGACGACTTCGTGATCAACGAGAAGGGCGTCTACGGCGCCGGCCTGTACATCACCTACACGGGCCTGGAGAAGATCGTGGTCGACGCGCTGGAAGGCAACGACCGCTTCTTCATCGCCGGCACGCCGGCCGGCACGGCGCTGGAAATCGTCGGCGGCCAGGGCAGCGACACTTTCAATGTCGGCGGCAGCGGCGGCAACGCCATCACGGTTGTCAGCAACGACCTGCAAGGCCACAGCGGCCTGATCCTCAACAGCGTTTCCAGCAGCGATCCGGCCTACCAGGCGATCTTCGTTACGGACGTGTCGGCCCACGTGGCCGACAACGACGCCGCCGGAGTAGTGGTGTCGCAGATCGTCGGCCCGATCCGCGTCTTCGAGAACGCAGTCGCCCCCGCCGGACTCACGGTCAACGCCTACCGCGTGGTGCTGACCCGGGCGCCGGAAGAGAATGTGCTGGTCACCGCCGCGCCGGTGGCACTGCGCGAGAGCGTGCGCGCCGCCGGCGGCCGCGGCGTCGCGCTTTCCACCAGCAACAGCCTGTCAACCGCCAGCGACGATGGCGTTGCGCTGCTGTTCACGCGCAACAACTGGTTCGCGCCGCAGACGGTCTACGTGTTCGCCCCGCAGGACACTGTCGCCGAGGGCAACAACGGCTTCAACATCATCCATCGCGTGCAGCAGGGGGCCAGCCCCAAGGACGGCGGCGCCTACGACGGCCTGGCGGTGCTGGGCGTGGTGGCGATGGTCATCGACGACGATGCCGCCTCGGTGGTGCTGGCCACCTACGACAACGACATCAACGCCAACCCGCGCGTGTTCCAGCCGATCGTCGCCGAAGGTACCGACAGCGGTTTGGCTGTGGCGCCTGCCAACCTGCGCGAGGACGCCTACTGGGTGGTGCTGTCCAAGGCGCCCACCGGCACGGTGCGGGTCGATTTCGCCGGCGACAACCAGGCCGCGCTGCTGCGGGTCGAGGGCGAAACCGTTTCCGTCAACACGACCGCCAACACGCTGACCTTGACCTTCGACGCCAGCAACTGGAACACGCCGCGCAAGATCGTGGTCAAGGCGGTCAACGACGGCAATGCCGAGGGCACGCACTACTCGCGCATCACCCACACCATCCGCGGCACCGACAGCGACAACTTCCTCGGCGTTACCGTGCAGGGCGTCGCCGAGGGCCTGGGCAACCGCGTCAACGGCGACCTGGCGAGCCGCTTCGACGCGGTGGCCAGCGGCAACACGGTTACCCTCACCGGCCCGGCCTTCAACGCCGCGCTGACCGCGCCTTACCTGGGCGCCAGCGTGACCCTGGCCGGCACGCCGCTTAGCGGCGAGACCTGGGCGCTTGCGCTCAACGGCAAGCCCTACGCGGTCACCGCGCTGCAGAACGACACCCTGGCCACGATCGCGGCGCGCCTGGCCGCCGCGATCGACGCCGCCAGCGGCATCGACGCGGCCGCCAGCGGCGCGATCATCCAGGTCAACCTCACCTCGACCTCGGTTTTCACGCTGGGCTTCGCGGTGTCCGGCAGCTCCAGCGGCCGCGCCACCATATCGCCCACCACCCAATTGGGGTTTGTTCAGGGCGCCGGCAGCGAACGGGCCTGGACTACTGCGCAGATTTCGCTCACCGACCCGGGCGCAGTGGCAGCCCCGGTGGGCGCGGTGTGGACGGTGTTCCTCGATGGCGTGGCCTTTGAGACTACCCGCAAGCTCGACACCGGCAACTCCCTGCCGGAGGCGATCGAAAAGATCGCCGCCGGCCTGGCCGATGCGATCAACCAGCCGGGCGGCGCCTACAGCGCACGCTATGCCACGGCGACGGTCAAGCTTTCCGGTACCCCCTTCAAGGACGATTTGTGGACCCTGAAGCTGGGCAGCGATCCGGCCGACAGCGTGACCTACCGGGTGCTGGCGGGTGACACCCTGTTGAGCGTCGCGCAGAAGCTGTCCGACGGCGTGCGCCTGTTGACCGGCGGCAACCCGGCTGCGCCGAAGTTCCTGGTCGCAAGCCCGACCACCCTGACCGACAGCGAATTCACCTTCAGTCGCCCGGTTGGTGGCACCTACGCCAGCGCCGGCGCGTTTGTGGTCGATGTCGCGGTGGCCGGCGTCAGCCTGCAAAGCAGCGCGCGGGTCAGCGGGCAGACCGGCAGTAGCACCCTGATCGTGACAGCCCGCCAGGCCACGCCGTTCACCGTGGATGTGCGTCTGGCGGCCTCGGCCTCGCAGACCTCCGGATTCTTGAGCGGCGGCAGCGTCACCGCAGCGGGCGGCGTGTCGGCCAGCGTGGCCAGCACCACCCACTGGTCCAAGCTGGTGTTCAACCTGAACGACGTGAGCGGCGACAAGATCGTCGCCGGCTCGGCGTGGAACCTGGTGCTGGGCACGGTGACCGACTTCGCGAAAGTCGCGGTGGCCGGCACGCCGCGTGAGGGCGAGGTGTGGACGGTCAACCTGACCCAGGGTGGCTGGAAGTCGGTGTACGCGGTGCAGGTCGGCAGCAACCCGACCTTGGGCGGAGTGCTGGGCAGCCTCGCAGGCCTGATCAGCGGCGATACCGGGGCCGGCTACAGCGCCGCCAGCGCGACTACCACCGCCGCCTCCGGCGCGCTCACGCTTACGCGTCTGGGCGCATTCGAAGTCAGCCTCGTCGTCAGCCCGACGCCGAGCGTGCCCGGACAGCCGGCACCGGCCGCCAACCCCATCGACCTCACCATCAGCCGCGGCGACAACCCGAGCACGGCCTACGTCTACACCACCGGCGCCAATCGCGAAGTGACCCTGCCGAGCCCGCAGGACATCACCGTCATCGACAACGACGCGCCGGGCGTGTTGATCCTGCAAAGCGGCGATTCGACCAATCTCATCGAGCCGACCGAAACCGTGGTCTTGGGCGCGGGCTTCCTCAGCCAGAAGACCGCGGTGAGCTTCCAGATCGAGGGCGTGGTCGTTGTCGGCCAGACCTGGACGGTAACGCTGACCCGTCCGGGCACCGCGGCGCAGAACTTCTCCTACCTCGTCCTGCCGGGCGACCCCACCACCGCAATCTCCGGCGACCTGAGCGCGCGCCGCTTCATCGCGCAAAAGCTGGCCGCGCTGATCGACGCTGACGCCACCTACCGCTCCTACTCGACCGTGCTCGACGGGGGCGGTGCGCAGACCGACTACGTCAAGATCACCAGCAGCACGCCGTTCAACCTGTACCTCAAGCGCGGCGACGGCCTGCCCACCTTCATCGGCGATTTCGGCACCGCGATCACGCGCGAGCTGGGCATCCAGGATTCGGTGTTCCTGGCGCAGGACATCGACACCGCCAAGTGGAACCGCAATGCCAACGCCAACATCGAAAACGCCACCAGCGTTGCGCACCTGACGGTGCTGGGCAGCGGCGACGGCCGTCCGGACTTCTTCTCCTTCCAGGTCACGCAGGAAATGCTGGATCGTGAAGCGGCGCGCACCCAGCCGGGCCCGGTTGCCGCCGGCACCTACGCCGGCGTCCAGGTCAGCTTCGACATCGACAACGGCTATCGCCGCGGCGACAGCACCGTGTGGGCCAGCCTCATGCGTCTGTGGGAACTGAAAGACCCGCTCGATGCGTCGCTGCCGCGCACCCCGACCCTGGTGGCCACCGGCGGCCTGCGCTTCGCCGACGCCGGCAGCGGCGCGATCTGGTTCGGCTTCAGCTACGACGGCTACCTGACCTACAACATCACCCAGCCGGGCACCTACTACGTCGAGGTCACGGCCTACGGGCGCGACGGCGTGCCGCAGGGCGCCGACTATGAGTTGCAGGTGTCGGTCGAGCAGCACGCCGAAGATACCTTCATCTTCGCGCCGCAACCGATCGCCGAGCAGGAGCCGGCCAACAACCCCAACACCACCCTGGGCAACCGCTCACCCGGCCAGGACCTGGACGGCGCGCCCGCCGGCACCACCCAGGAGCGCGGCGTCAACTTCTACAACTTCCGCGACCCGGCCATCGGCAACCTGGTTTTTGCCGCTACCGGCATTCCCGGCATCGATTCGAACGCGCCCTACGCGCGCATTGTCGGTACCGGCGACAACACCTTCGACATCTACAGCTTCGACGTCAATCCGGTCGCCACCGACCTGCCGCCGGTCTCCGACAGCATCAGCAGCATCTTCGCCGCCGGCAACACCACCGCCAGCCTGCGCGACACCAGCCCGTACTACAAGAGCGTCGACTTCCAGCTGACCGGCACGGTCAAGGCCGGCGACGTGTGGAAGCTGGGCCTGGGCTATCGCGATTTCGTCACCGCGCCTGCGACCGGCAGCACCACGCTGACCGACATCGCCAACGCGCTGCGCGATCAGATCGCCCAGGTGCCCGGCTTCTCGGCTGCGGTCACCGGCCCGGCCAACGCGCCGCTGCTCAAGGTCACCAATAGCGCCAGCGGCTTCGTCCTCAAGGGCAGCGCGTCCACGAGCACTCCGGCGGGCAACACGCCGGATCGCCTGCAGCAGGAGATCGCGGTCGCGGTGACGCGCAGCATGAGTGCCAAGGATTCAGGCGCTGTCGACATCGTCTTCTCGGCAGCTGCGCTGACCTTAGCCGGCAGCGTGGCCACCGGCGACCAATGGACCGTCACCATCACCGGCGGAACCAGGGCTGGCACTTACACCTACTTCGCGACCGCAAGCGACAGCATCAGCACCATCGACGACCGACTGCAGGCGGCAGTCCTGGGCACGACTTACAGCGCGGACGGCGGCGCGGTTGCGAGCCTGTCGGGCATCGGCAACTTCAGCATCGCACTGGCGATCAAGGGTGCGAACCCGCAGGGTAGTGCGGTGATCAACGGCACGCCGGCCGGCCAGTCGGCAATCGTCGGCGACCTGAGCGCGCAGACCAAACTCATCAACTGGACTGCGGCGACCATCGCACTTGCCGGCACGCCGCACGCCGGCGAGATCTGGTCGGTCAAGGTGGGCACCACCAGTCAGGTCGATTACATCGTGCAGACAGCCGACACCCTGGCCGATATCGGCAGCGGAGTGCGTGGCCTTCTCAACGGTGTCAACGGCACCGCCTTCACCATTCAGTCGGCCACCGGCTCGAACATCGTCGTCACCTTCGCGGCCAATACCTCGGGTGTGCTGCGCTTCACGTTGGCGCCGCCCGCATCCGCAGGCGGCAGCATGACAGCGGTGGCCGTGAACGCCGCCGCCGTGCTCAACCTCGCCGCACTTGACGGCACGTCCGGCATATCCAATCAATGGACGCTGGCGGGGATCGGTGTTACCAATATCACCCAGAGCGCGCTCGCCAGTCGCGACGCCACCGCGGCCGCGCTGGTCGTTAAAATCAACGCCGTCGCAGGCTACAGCGCCGACTACGACAGCGCAGCAGACGTTCTGGTGGTGCGCAAGACCACCGGCAGCTTCACCGCGACGCTGACCGAGACCTTCGTCGCCGCCTCGGTAAGCGACAGCGTGCTGACGACTGGTAACAGCGCGGTGTTCGATGTCGGCGGACTTTCCGGCGACCTGAATTTCGCATCGACCTGGACGGTCACCTTGCCTGGCGAGTCGGCCTTCTCGCAAGCGGTGCAGGCCGCCGGTCTCGACGCGACCGGCACCGCGCTGGCCGCCCAGATCGATAGCAGCACCACTTATATCGCCAGCTACAACGCATCCAACGACCGCATTACCGTCACCCGCGCCGCGGCCAGCGGCAACTGGCCCGTCGCGACGACGTTCACCGTGACCGAGAACCGGCCGGACAAGGTGGTGAATGCGACAAGCCAGGCGGCCACTGAAGTGACCCTCACCGGCACCGGGCGCGAAGGCGAGACCTGGCAGATCAACCTGCCCGCCGACACGCCGGCGGTGCGGGTGGTACCGCTGGATACATCGGAGGCTGCCACGGCCATCCGCGACCTGCTGCGCACCCAGATCGATGCGCGAGCCGCGTTCGACGCCATCGTGCAGAACGGCAAGCTCCTGATACTGGGACTGGGCTCCAATGCGGCCACCGCTACGGTCACGGTGCCGGACCCGCTGGGTGCTGCGGCCGTCAGTGGCGACCTGGCGCCGGCATGGCAGACGATCATCGACCCCGGGTTCGCCAGCTACCCCGCCAGCACTGCGCAGGACAAGTGGACCTTTACCGACGCCTCGGCCACGGTGACCAAGACCTTCGGCGTCGACTACAGCACCAACACCACGCTGATCGATTTCCTGGTCGCCGCGCTCGACGCGCGCTCGACCCTGCGCGCGACCAAGGTCGGCACCACCGTCGTGGTCGAGGCGCAAAGCGGCGGCGATGTCGTCACGCTGGGCAACCTCAAGTGGACCCGCGTCGCGCCCTACAACACCGCGGTGCTGGACGCCTCCACCGGCGACCCGCAAAACGACGACAGCGCCCGTCAGCACTACATCCAGGCCGTCATCGACCTGCCCGGCGACGCCACCAAAGTCGCGGTCGCCGAGGTGTTCACCGTGAGCATCAACGGCACCGATTTTACTTACCGTCTGTCGGAGACCCCCGGCGCGTCGCAGGACGGCGCGACCGTCGGGCAACGCAACCTCCTGACCGTAGCGCGCGGCCTGGCCGAGAAGATCACTGCGCAAAGCAGCATCTACGCGGCGGACTTCAGCGGCACGCAGATCCGCATCTACGACCGCGCCACCGGCACCGGCTTCGACCCCATGGTCATCAGCGCCAAGCGCGGCGGCGGCGTTTCGGTGGTGGCCGACATCGACAAGACCACCCTGGTCACGGGGTTGCAGCTGGTGCAGACCGGCACCGACCGGGTGGTGGCCTACTACCAGAGCGTGGTCGTGGGCTTCTTCCTGGGTATTCCGTGGCTGCCGATCACCGAACAACGGCCGGTCTATGTGGACGTGCCGCGCTACGAGATCGTGAGCTACGTCATCAGCCCGCGCCTGGAATTGATCGACCTCGCCACCGGCGCGGTCCTCACCTTCAAGGACGCCGAGCGGCAAGACGATGTGAAGAGCGCGGCTTTCCGGCCCGGCAACATCAAAGTTGATGCGGGCAGCGCGACGCCTTACGACCCCTTCCTGCAGTACTTCAACCAGAACCCGGGCGGCAGCACCGAGTTCGCGATACGCGTGTCCTCGGTCAAGACTTACGACCGCCTGTTGCCCCAGGAATTCCTGCCTTACGTGGCCGCCGGGCTCAAGTACGACCTGATCATCTCGCTGCCGGGCCATGCGCTCAACGATTCGGCGCTCGATGTGTCGGGCAAAACGCTCACCATCGTTGAAGGGCCGGGCGCGGGCCAGTCGGCCGTCATCACCCGCTACGACGCCCAGGCGCAAGCCTTCGTGCTCGACCGCGCCTGGGCGAGCGTGCCGGGCACCGACAGCCGCTACGAGATCAGCGACAACCTTTCGGTGAGCTCGGGCACGCTGCCCGCCAACGGCAGCACCGGCTCGGCGGCGGCCGATTCCTACAACCTGGGTCTGGGCCTGGCCGGCCCGCAACGTTCGCTGATCGTCGACAGCTACGCGGTGGTGCTGACGACCCGGCCGCAGGCCGGCAGCAGCGTGGTGGTCAACGCCGCGCCGGCGGTCACCCGCACCTATAACGCCAAGGATGCATTCAACCCCGACACCGGCTTTGGCCAGACCGAGGCCCAGCAGGTCCGCACAGCCACCGAGCAGGCGCTGATCCGCCTGCGCGGAACGCCGGCCGCCGGCGAGTACTGGGTGGTTTCCCTGACCGGCACCGACACCACTGTCTCGGTGGACGCCTTCATCGCCGCGGCCTTCCAGCGCCTGGCCGCCGACGGGTTGTTGAGCCCGGGCGAACTGGACGCGCTGCGCGCCAGCGGCAGCGACGTGGTGGTCTACAGCGGCGGCAGCACCAACCTGACCACCGTTGCCGCCGCGCTGGCAGGCCTGATCGACGCGCGCCCCGGCTACACCGCCGGCATGACCCCGGGCCTGGTGATCGACCTGCCGACCCTGCCTTTGCCGGCGCAGGGCAGCGCCTGGAACTTGACGGTCGACGGCACGCTCTTCACCTACAACCCGTCGGCCGGCGACGAGCGCGCCGCCGTGACCGCCGGCCTGGCAGCGCTGATCAACGCCCGCAACATCGGCCTGGTAGCGTCGGTCGAAGGCTCGCAACTGCTGGTCCTCAAAACCGGCTCCGGCGCGGCTTTCGGCTCGACCCTGGGCATCGGCGCTGCCGCCGCGACGGCGATCGGCGCGCCGGCACCGCAGATCCTGGTCAACGCCGCCACCGCCAACCCGCCCTTCTATGCCGAGGTGTCGATCGGCATCGACACCGATACCTCCGGCGCCTTCAAGGTGCGCCCGGCGGCCCAGGGCGCGGCCAGCGCCACGGTCACGCGCGGTACGGTAGGCAACCAGACCGAGCGCTTCATCTCGGTGGCCGTCGAACTCAAGGGCACGGTCACCGCCGGGGAGATCTGGACCCTGCAACTCAAGAACCTGGCCGTGGGTGGCAGCAACTTTGCGAGCGTGGCCGAGTACACCACGCGCTACGGCGACACGCTGGCCGATATCGCCGCCGCGCTCGCCACCACACTGGACACCAATCTCGGCACCACCTACGACGTATCGGTGCGCGGCCGCGTCATCAGCATCGGCAATGCCACCGCGCAGCAAAGCCAGGACTTGGCCGCGCATGTGCTGGTGGGGCTGGCGCGGGTGGTCAACCCGGCCCTCACCCCTGGACTTGCGACCACCGCCAGCGCCCAGGTCATTGCGCAACTGGTCTTCGATTCGACCAACTGGAACGTCGCGCAGACGGTCAACGTGATGGCAATTGACGACAACGTCGTCGATGGCGGCGACGCGCTGGTGTTCCCGGCCTTCGACGAGCGCGTCAACAACGTGCGCGGCCCGCTGTCGATCGTCGGTGGGTCTCTGGCCGGGGTCGAGCGTTTCTTGAACGACCCGTTCCGCCTGCCCGAAGAAAACAATCGCCCGCAGGCCGATGGCACCGTCAACAGCGTCGACATCGACAACAACGGCAACGGCGTGATGACCGACCGCGAGGCCTTCCACTTCAACGCCATCTACGGCGAGCGCCCGGGCTTCGACCCACGCATGAACAGCTTCCCGTTCGAGTTCACTTTCTTAGACGGCCCGGCGCTGAACCGTTTTCTGGATGTGAAGTCGGTGTCGCAGGAAATCCTCTCGGTTGCGCGCGACACCGCCTTTGGCGTCGGCGTTGTCATCACCGACAACGCCGGCAGCTATGTCTTCAGCGGCACGCCTGTGGCAAATGCGATCGGGCTGACCGCCGACAAGCTGGCCTGGAGCGAGGCAGTGGTGCGCCTGACCGGCGCCGCCGAGATCGGTGAGACCTGGAACCTGTCGCTGGGCATAGGCAGCTCGACGGTCACCGCGGCCTATCCCGTCCCCGCCGATGGTCGCGCGCTGTCGGCCGTGGTCAGGAGCTGGGCCAGCTACTTGAACGGCCGCCTGCTCGACGGCAACACCGTGCATGCCGAATCCTCGGTGGACATCCTGGGCAACGCCAAGCTGCGGGTCTGGGCTACCACCGGCTCCGACGCCAACAGCGCGCGGGTCGCGTTCCGCAATGCGGTGAGCATCTCTGCCGGCAGCGGCGGTTCGGTCACCAGCGGGACGCTCGCCAACCTGAACCAACTGGGACTTTTCAACTGGACCCAGGCGTCCGTGGAGGTGACCAGCGTAACCGCCACCAAGCAGTGGACCCTGGCATTGGGCGGCAGCAATTTCTCGTACACCCCGACGACCAACGCCGTAGCCGACCTGACCACCAACCTGGCCGACCGTATCGGCAGCAGTTTCCGTCCGGTGGTCTCGGGCTACACGGTCACCTTCGACGCCCCGTGGCCGGCCACCGCCACCAGCACCCTGGTGCTCTCCGGCGCGCCGCTGGCCGGCAGCACCTGGACCCTGGCGCTGGACGTGGCCGGCACGCTCAAGCGCTTCAGCCACCTGGTGTTGCAGGGCGACACGCTGGAATCGATCAGCGCCGACCTCGCGAGCAAGGTCACGGCGGACGCCGCCGGCAACCTGGTCGCGCGCGCCGCCGGCGTGGCGCTGATCGTGGTCAACAGCGCCGGCAACACGGTCTCGACCACCTTCGAAGTGAGCCCGCCGGCGACCGTGGTCAGCGCCGATCCGACCATCACTTATGCGGACGCCGTCGCACTGAGCGGTACGCCGGTGGCCGGCGATCTCTGGTCGGTGACCCTCTCAGGCGGCGGCCTCGCCACGCCCGCCATGGTGAGCCACAGCGTGCGTGCCGCGGTCGCGCTGGCCGAAGTGGCCGCGGGTCTGGCCGCGCAGATCAACGCCGCCGGCACCAGCTTCGCAGCGCGGGTCAACGGCAACACCATGGTGATCGAGAACGCCGGCGCGCCCGGATTCACCAGCGCCACCCGCATCACCCCGGCCGGCGCGACCAGCGGCAGCTTCACCCGCTCGCTGGCCGCACCGACGGTCACGCGTCTGACCCTGGGCGGCACCGCGGCCATCGGCGAGACCTGGAGCGTCACCTTAGGCACCACCACCTACGCCTACACGGTCGAGTCGCTGGACGTGATCGCGGCCAAGCTGGCCACGGCCATCGAGGCCCTGCCCAACAGCGCCTTCGTCGCGGCAAGCGAAGGCGCCAACCTGCTGCTGGCCAACCGCCAGGCCGCCTTTACGCTGGGCCGCGCCTTCACGCCGCTCAATGCCGCGACCGGCAGCGTCACGCTCGCATCCGGCGTCTCCGCGCGGGTGGTCGAGATCGGCGGCGCGCCGCTGGCAGGTGAAACCTGGACACTCAGCATCGGCAGCAACAACTTCGCGGTTGCCGCCGTCGCCGGCGACACCCGTAGCGGCATGGCGCGCAAACTGGCCGATACCTTCAACGCCACCGCGCCGAGCGGTTTCCGCGCCGCCGCCGACGGCAGCGCGCTGATCGTCGTCAACACCGCCGGTGCTGCGTTCAGCCTCGGTACCGCGATCACCCGCATCGCCGGCAACCCGCTCGGCAGCGGCAGCATGACCGTGAGTGTGCCCACCGTTGCGGCGCGTTCGCTGACCGGCGTGCCGGTGGCGGGCGAGGTGTGGACCGCGGCGCTGGGCGGCAACGCCACGGCCAGCGTCGCCCATGTGGTGAAACTCGTCGATGGCGACAACAACCCGGCTACGCCCAAAACCGCGCAAAGCGTCAGCGGCGTCGCCGCCGACCTGGCTGCGGCGATCAATGCCGACGGCCCGGCGAATGTGAGCGCGTTCTCGGTCGGCGCTCTGCTGGTGGTGATCGAGCGCAACGCCGCGCCGCTCACAGTCGGCATCAGCCTGGCGCCTGCCGGCAAGCTCAACGTGGCCGGCAGCGCACCGTCCGCGGTGGTGCCGGCCGTGCGCGTCGCGACCCTGCCGCAGACGTTGGTGCTGGGCCAGACCTTCCGCGTCACCCTGGTCGGCAACGACCGCGCCAGCGTCATCTCGCTTACCGTCCTGACCCGCGGCCAGGCCGGCGAGGCGCTGCCGCCTGGCCAGTCCTCCGACGACGTCGAATCGGCGGCCTCGGTGGCAAGCCGCCTGGCCGCGGCCATCAACGTGCAGGCACCGGCCGACTACACCGCCACCAGCGACGGCGCGACCCTGCTCGTCTTCAACCGCGCGGGTCATCGCTTCGCCATGGCCGACCTCCTGGTCATCGACACCGACGAGCTCGACGGCAACAGCGTGGTGCGTCTGGCCGGCACCGCCAGCGTGTCGTTGATGACCCTCTCCGGCGCGCCGGTGGTGGGCGCGACCTGGGCCCTCCGCCTTGACTATAGCGGCACCTCGCGCACGGCGTCGCACACGGTGGCCGAGGGCCAGACCATCGCCGACATCGCCCGCGCGCTGGCGGCGACCGTGGCCCTCACCGCCGGCGACGACTTCACTGCGCTTGCCAACGGCAACGAGATCATCCTGGTGCGGCGCAGCGCCGGCGGCTTCGCGGCGCAGTTCCTCACCCAGGCGGCGCCCTTCGGCGACGCCGTGGCGACTTCCGCTGTGGTCACCCTCTCCGGCACACCGGCACCCGGCGAGACCTGGACGGTGAGCGTGGCCGGCATCGACTTCAGCGAAATCGCTCTGCCCAACGATACGGTCACGGCGCTCGCGACGCGCCTGGCGGCCGGCATCAACGCCGACACCTCGAGCGCGGGCGCGCGCTTCGCAGCCGTCGGCGACGGCGCGCAACTGGTGATCGTCAATCGCGCCGGCGCGCCGTTCGCCACCGCGTTCAGCGTCACCCGCGTTTCCGGTGCGACCGTCGAAAATTCCACCGCGACCTCGGTGGTGGTGACCCTCGGCGCGGGTCTTGCGGCGAACGCCTCCACCGCGCTGGTGCTGATCGACGCCGCCGGGGTAGCAACGACCTTCTCCTACACCGCGCCGGCCGGCGGAGCGACTGCGGCCGTGGTGGCCGGCGCGCTGGCCCAGCAGATCGGCAGCCTGGCGGGCTTCCTGGTCAGTGCCGAGGGCGCGCAGATTGTCATCGTCAACCCGGCCGGGGCGCAGTTCTCGGTAGGCAACAGCGGTACTCCGAGCCTGGCGGCAACGGCGACGCGGGTGGTCTTTGGCGGCCCCGTGGTGTCGGGCTCGCAGTGGAACCTGACGCTCTCGCACCAATTGCCCACTACGGTCAACCGCACCCTCGGTCCGGTGGCGGCGGCGGCACCGGCGACCCTGGCGGCCACCTTCGCTGCCGCGATCAATGCCGACGCGACCCTGGCCGACTACACCGCACTGGTCGAGGGCGATCTGCTGGTGATCGTCAAGCGCAGTGGTGGGTCGTTCACCACTACCGCGACGGCGACCTCGGCGGGCAGCGCTGTCACCGGCGCGGCAGCGAGCGCGGCGGTGCAGTCCTTCAATGTCGCGCTGAGCGGCGTGCTGCGCGGCGGCGATGTCTGGGAATTGTCGGTTGACGGGCAGACCATTGCCGCGACCATCGGCGCCACCACGAGTATCACGGTGCTGGAGAACGGCGCGGCGGTGAATCGCAACCTCGTCGTCGATAGCCTGGCGCGCGTAGCCGAGGTGCTGGCCGCCGGAGTGCGCGGCAACGGTGCGCTGAGCAACTTCACCGCGCTTGCGAGCGGCGACGGCTTGGTGATTGTCAACCGTGGCGCCGGTGCTGCCGCGCCCACGCTTTCGATCTCGCCACTGCCAACGGTCACTGCGGCGGCCACGCCGTCTTCCTTCATGGTCGATGTGGCCGGCACGCCGGTGGGAGGCGACACCTGGCGTGTCACGCTCAACGGCACGCCGTTCGCCGTGGTGGTCGGTTCCAGCGTGAACCTGGGCAACGGTCTGGTGGCAATCGATACGCTTGATGAAATTGCACAGGCCCTGGCGCGCGCCATCGGCGCCGGCGCCGGCGGCTTTGCCGCGACAGTCGAGGGCACCCGCCTGGTGATCGGCGGGCCGGCCGGCGCGACCATTGCCACCAGCTTCGCGCCGCAGGCCGTATCCGGCGGCGGCTTCGGCAGCAGCGTAAGCGGCCCGAGCGTGGCGGTAGCCAACCTGACCGGCACGCCGGTTTCCAACGACGTCTATCGCGTCGACCTGAACGGCGTGACCATCCTGCGCAGCGTCGGGGCGGGCGAGGGCGCCGAGGCGGTGGCGCGCGCCCTGGCGGCGTCGATCAACAGCAGCAGCCTGGTCGCACTGGCCGACTTCACGGCCAGCGGCGACGGCAGCCTGCTGGTCATCGTCAAGCGCAGCGGCGGCGCGTTCACGCCGGCCTACTCGATCACGCGCGGCGTGCCGCTCAACCCGGCGGCGCGCGACTTCGTCGCCGTGCCCACCGCGCCGACCGTGCTGGGCAACGCGCTGGCCTTGGCCGGGGCCGCGGTGGCCGGCGAAGCCTGGACCGTGACGCTTGCCGGCGCGGGCTTCCCGACCAGCGCCGCGCGTTACGTGGTGGGTCCGGTCGATGCGAACGGCAACCCGTCGGCCAACGGCACGCGCCTGCCGACGGCAGCCGAGATCGCGCAAAACCTCGCCGCCGCGATCAACGCGCAGGGTCCGGTCGATTTCAGCGCCGTGGCCGAGGGCGCGCAACTGATCATCGTCAACCGCGCCGGCACGCTCTTTGGCGCAACCTTCAGCGTCGCGCCGGCCGGCACGCTGACCCAGGTGGCGGTGTCTAGCGCCGCTGCCGCAACCACCATCGGCGGCACGCTGCGCGCCGGAGATACCTTCGCAATCACGCTCACCATTGGTGCGGGCCCGGGCGCGCCGACGGCGGCGGTCAGCTACACCGCGCAGGCCGCCCTCCTGGCCGCCGACGGCTCCCTGCTGCGCGCCGCCGACACGGCGCAATCGGTGGCCGCCGCGCTGGCTGCGCTGATCAACAATTCCAGCGACCCCGATGCCGCCGCGTTCAGCGCGACCGCGCGCAACGGCAGCCTCTTCATCGTCAAGCGCGAAGGCGCGACCGCGTTTACCGTGGCCGCGAGCGCGACACAACTGGCCGCGGCGTCGATCGGTGTGGGCACGGCCGCCGCCGGCGGTCGTAATGTCACCGGCTCGACGGTAATCGCCGGCGAGACCTGGGCGCTGACCTTGAGCGCAGGCACTGTCGTGAGCACCTACCGCGTCGCCGCGGCCGACACCACGCTTGCGACGGTGCTGGCCGATCTGGCGCGGCTACTCAACGCCGACGGCGCCGCCGGCTATGCCGCCGACGTCGTGGCCGCAGGCCTCCTGGTGTTCCGCGGCGATGGCGCCGCGATCACCGCAGCACTGGCGGTCCAGGCCTCTGGCGTGGCCAGCATCGACCCCGGCACGGCGCGCAGCGCGACCATTGCCTTGAACGGCAATCCGGTGGCCGGTGAAACCTGGACCCTTACCCTGGCGGGCCGCACCTACGCCACGGTGGTGGGCAATGCCGATTCGCTGGCCGCGGTCGCAGGGCGCCTGGCCACGCAGGTCAATGCCGATGCCAGCCTGCCGGCATTCAGCGCCGCCGGCGAGGGCGCGCTGCTGGTGCTGGTCAATCGCGACGGCGTGGCCTTCGACGCCGCGCTCGGCGTCACGCCGACCACACCGCGCGTGGTCGCGCCGGTGGCCTCCAAGTCCAGCCTGATCCTCTTCGGCTACCCGCTCGCCGGCGAAGTCTGGAGCGTGGTGCTGGCCGAGCGCAGCATCGCGGTGACGGCGGCTGCGTCCGGCCCGGCGGCGCTGGCCGGCATCGCCAATGCGCTGGCTGCGGCGATCCGCGCCGACAACAGCACCCAGGGCGTGGCCGGGCGCCTGGCCGCGGCGATCGACGATCGCGCCGGCTTTGACACCCAGTTGAACGGCAGCAACCTCGCCATCAGCCGCGCCGGCGGTTCGATCACGGCGCTCCTGCGCAACGGCGCGGGTGTGGTGATCAGCCGCGTCACCACTGCGGCAGCGTCGGTGACCCTGTCCTTCGCCGGCGCCGGCATCGCGCTGGGCGAGACCTGGACGGTCGAGATCACCCAGGGCGGCATCACCGCAAGCTTCGCCGAGACCGCGCGCTACAGCGCCGCCGTCAGCGGCAATGCGCTCCTGGTGTCGGACCACACCGGCGCGGTGCTGTCGCCGCGTCTGGCGATCACCCCTGTCAGCGGCTTCGCGGTCGATGCCACCCGGCCGGTCGCGTTCATGGGCGAATTCGACAGCACGCCCACCAATGGCAACACCTGGCGGCTCGTGCTGACCGGACCGAGCGGCGCGGCGACGCTGTTGACGCTGCCGATCAACGCGGGCCTGGGCACGACCACGGCCGAGCGGCAGGCCAATAGTGCCCAGGCCTTTGCGCTACTGGTCAACGCCAACGGCCCGGCGGCGCTGACCGCGGTGGCCGAAGGCCGGCAACTGGTGATCGTCGCGCGCGACGGCAGCGCCTGGACGGCGGCGTTCAGCATCGATCCGGCACCGGCGGCAGCGCCCGCGTCGATCAGCGCCGGCACGCGCGGGGCGACCACCGTCAGCTTCACCGGCACGCCGCAGTCGCGCGAGATCTGGAGCCTCACCATCGGCGCCTTGCTGCCCGACTTGTCGAACCGCATCAGCGTGTCGATCGGCGAGACCTACATGGTCGACGGCCAGGCCGTCGTCGCCGACAGCACATTTGCGCTGGCGCGTATCTTCGCGGCGCGCTTCAACGACCCCGCCTCCGGCCTTGGCGGCTTCAAGGCCATCGCCGCGGGCAACGCGATCGTGATTGTCAATAGCGGCAACGGTTTCGCCCGCTTCGACACCAGCTTCCGCTTCATCCCGGCGGTGGACGGCACGGTCGAACTCTACGAGGTGGCGCAGGCCCTCGGCGGCGCGGCGTCGATCAAGTTCTCCGGCAACCCGGTCGAAGGCGAGAAGTGGACCCTGACGCTGACCCCGCCAGGCGGCAGCGCGAATGCCCACGTTTACTACGCGCAGCGCGGCGACACGGTGCGCCATGTCGCCGAGGCGCTGGCGGCCAAGGTCAACGGGTTCAGCGGCTATGTCGCCTCGGTCGAGGGCGATCGTCTGGTGCTGGTCTCGACCGCGACGACTGCGGGCAGCTTCAGCGCAAGCGTCGCGATCACGCCGGCCGATGACCGCAGCGGCCCGGACAACAGCAACAAGGTCGCGCTGGTGCAGGCCGGCAGCGCGCCGCGCGCCTGGACCGCGCTCCTGGCCGGCGCGCCGGTTGCCGGCGAGGTGTGGCGCGCCAGCCTGGGCGGGGTCGACTACAACCATACCGTCGTGGCGGGCGAGATCACCGCCGACATCGCCGGCGCGCTGGCGGCGGCCATCACCGCGGCCAACACCAGCTTCGCCGCAACCACCGAGGGCCGCGTGCTGATCGTCTTCGGCGCCGGCGGCGGAGCGGCGCCGACGGTCGCGTTCAGGATCAACGGCAGCGTCGACCTGCGCTTTGCCGCCACCGACACCAGCCTGGCCGGTGCGGCCGCCTCGGCTACGATTTCCACCTTGGGCACCTTGCCGCAGGACGTGGGCTACATCGTGCTCCTGCGCGTGGGCGACATCGGCGCCCAGTTCAGCTTCACCACCGGCGCGGCCGACACCGCAGCGAGCGTGATCGCCGCCCTGGCCGCCTCGATCAACGTCAACGCGCAAGACGACTTCAGCGCGTTGGCCGACGGCGCGACCCTGTACGTGGTCAACCGCGCCGGCACCGCTTTCGGCCTTGCCAACCTGGCGGACACCGCAGCGCCCGCGCGGGCCGGAGTGATCACGCTCAAGGTTGCCAACCCGGCCGTGCCGACGCTCTTCGCCGGCGAGGTCTGGACGGTGATACTCGACGATTCGACCTTCAGCACCGTGCATTCGCATGTGGTCAAGGCCGGCGAGACGCTGGCGGATGTGGCGCGCGAACTGGCCAAGAACATCGTCGCCGGCGCGGTGGTGTCCTTCACCGCGACTGCCAGCGGCGACAAGCTCTTCATCACCAACCTCGACAACACGGTCTTTACCGCCAGCATCGAAGTCACGCCGGTGGGCCAGGTGTCGATCATCGAGACGCGCAAATTCAACCAGGCCGCGGCCGGCAACCAGTACTTCTACCGGCCGGTCAACCTCAATACCCGGGTCGACGAGTCGGTGCAGGTCGATACCCTCAACGTGTCGAACGCCGGCAGCCCGGCCGATGACGTGGGCGTGCTCACCGCCACGCAACTGACCGGCCTGGGGATGGCCGGCGACACCGTGATCGCCGGGCGCACGCTGCCCGGCGGCATCGTCTACCGTGATCTCGAAGTGCTTAACATCGCGCTGGGTTCGGGCAACGACACCTTCACCATCGTCTCGACCCACAGCGGTGCGACCAATATCAGCGCGGGGGCTGGCAACGACACGATCAACGTGCAGGCTATCGACGGCCACACCACCATCGACGGCCAGGCCGGCGACGACGCGTTCAATGTCGGCAGCCAGGCCGCCGGCAACCTGGCCTCCCTCACCACGAGCACTTCGCAGAATCGCGCCGCGACCCTGCGCGCGCTCCTGACGGTGATCGGTGGCGCCGGCACCGACAGCCTGTACATCGACGACCGCGCCACCAGCGCCGGCGGCGCGGGCATCCTGACCGGCACGGCCCTGACCGGCTTCGGCATGCCGTCGGTCTCCGAAGTGCAGACCATCCGCGTGCAGGCCGCCGCGGGCAGCTACCTGCTCTCGATTGCCGACCGCAGCATCGACTCGACCACCGCCGCTACGGTCATGATCCGGCTCTCGGGCACGCCGATCGGCCCGCAGGCCGGCCTGCCGGGCGACACCTGGAGCATCCTGATCGACGACCTGCCGCGCTACGACTACGTCGTGCCGAACAACACGACAAGCGTCGCCGACATCGCGGGGGCATTGGCCACCCTGATCAGCACCCGCCCGGTCAACAACGCGCGCATCTTCACCGCAGCCGCAGATGGCGAGACGATCCTGATCGTGAGCCCGAGCGGGCGCGGCTTCCAGGCGGCCTTCCAGCTCCGTACCAGCGCGACGGCGCCGAGCGCCAGCGCGACCGTGGTGCGCCGTGCGACCGCGGTGGCGACGCTCTCGGGCACGCCGGTTGCGGGCGAGCGTTGGGAATTCACCGTCTCGGGCAGCACCTACGCCATTACCATCAATGGCGGCAGCACGCTGGCCGGCATCGCAACCGCGCTGGCGCAGGCGATCAACGCGGCGCCGCCGGCGGGCACCTCCTACTTCGCCGCCGCCATCGGCAACGCGGTGGTCGTCACCGACCGCGCCGCGACGCCGATGGAGCCGGGCGTGACCCTGGCGGTCAAGCTCGGCGGCGGTGGCACCACCGGCGGGGCGATCACGGTCGGCCGCGACACCACCACATCAGTCGCGCTGACCCTGGGCGGGGGCGCGGTGGTGGGTGAACAGTGGTTCGTGCGCCTGGACAACACCGACTACTTCGCCAGCGTGCGCGCACCGCTCCTCGACGTGGCCGAAGGCCTGGCGTCCGCGCTGGCCGCGCTGCCCGGCACCTACAGCGCCAGCGCGACCGGCAGCGCCTTGACCATCAACCCCAACGGGCTGGCCTTCCGCGGCACGGTCACACGCTCGGGCGCCAACCAGGTCCTGGAAGTCAGCGCCTCCGGCGCGGCTGCCGTGCTCAACCTCACCGGCACGCCCACGCAGGGTGAGGTCTGGACCCTGACCGTCGCGGGCGCAGGGGCGCCTGTCAGCGTGTCCTACACCGTCGATTCGGCCGCGCGCATGGCTGCCGGCATCGGCGCCGACATCAACGCGCGTTCGGCACGCTTCGCCGGCGCCGCCGAAGGTCGCACCCTGATCGTGGTCGACCGCCAGGGCGCGGCCCTGCCGATCGACCTCGCGGTGCGCGCCCGCGCCCCGGCTGGCGCCACCACGGCCGCGGCGCTGCCGGTCAACCCGGCAGCCAGCGTGTCGATGACCTTCGCCGGGCCGCTCATCGTCGGCGAGAAATGGGTGCTCAATCTCACCATCCCGGGTGTACTGACCAACGCCGTCACCGCAGTGGGTTACACGGTACTGGCAGGCGACACGCTGGCCTCGATCGCGGCAGGATTGCGTACGGAGATTGGCGCCTCGCCGGACCCGAGCGCGCGTCGATTCACGGCAACGGCTACGGGCGCGGTGCTCAATCTGTCGCTCGCAGGCGGCGCGACCTTCACAGCTCAACTCGCGGTGCTGCCGGCCGGCAGTGTCTCGACCGAGCTGCGCAACGCCGCGACCACCACCTTCGCGCTGTCGGGCACGCCGCAAGTCGGGGCGCCGCCGGTCCCCGGCGAGCGCTGGATGATCAACATCAACGGCGCCACCTACGCGGTCGATGTCAATGCGAGCGCGCTGACGCTCTCGGCCATAGGCACCGGTCTGGCCGGAGCGATCAACGCCGGTGCCGCGCCGGGCTTCACCGCCTTCCTGGTCGGCAACACGCTCTTTGTCACCGAGCGCGAGGGCACTGCCTTTACCGGCAGTGCGGTGATAGCGCTGGGCCGTGCGGCCAGCGGATCAATCGCGGCGCCGGCGACGGGCAGGGCCCTCAGCGTGGCACTGAGCGGCGATCCGGTCGCAGGCGAAGAGTGGCGCCTGCGCATCAACGGCGCCACACTCTTCTCGGTGCAGGTCGGTGCCAGCGTGATGCTCGGCACCGAGACGCTCGTCATCGACAGCCTGGAGAAGATCGCCAGTGCGCTCAGGCGCGCGGTCAACGCCGCCGCTGGTGACTTAGTCGCAAGCGAGGTCGGCGCGACCCTGGTGTTGGCGAGCAAGTCCGGCACCGTCTTCACGGCCGGCTTCGAGGTGGTGCTTGCGCCGACCATCTCCGGGCTGGCAGTGACGCTGGACGTGGCCGGCACGAGCGCCAGCGCGACCCTGACTGGGGCGCCGCGCAGCGGCGAGACCTGGACCCTGGCGCTCAGCGCCACCGACACGGTGGCGGTGCTCTACGGCAGCACGGTGAACGCGGTGGTGGTCGATACCCTGGCCGAATTCGCCGATGCGCTGGCCTACCGGATCAACAACGACCTGACCGGCTACACCGCGACCGTCAACGCCGGCGTGATCAGCATCAGCGCTGCGCCGGGCTTCTTCGCCAGCCCGGCCGGCACGGTCGCACCGGTGCGCCTGGCGGGAAGCGCAACGGTGACGTCGTTGACACCAGTGATCGCGACCCTCTCGGGCACGCCGCAGGCCGGCGAGACCTGGCGCGTCACGCTCAACAACACGCCGACCCAGGTGGCGGTCCAGTACAACGAGGTCGTCGACAGCGTCACGGTCGATTCGCTGGCCCGCTTTGCCGCCGCGCTTACCTACAAGATCAACAACGTCCAGGCCGGGTTCTTCGCCTTTGTCCTGCCCGACAACAACAGCATCGCCGTCGTCTCCACCGGCGGCCTGCTTGCCGACGTCTCGGCGCTCGTGTCGCGGCCGGGTGTGCTCGGCACGATCAACGCCAACACGCCCAACGCACGCCTGGTGACCTTGAGCGGCGCACCCCTGGCGGGTTCGGTCTGGTCGATCACGGTGCGCGGCAACGGCGGCGCCGATCCCTACACGGCAATCGTGACGGTCGGCACCTCGACCATCGGAACCTCCACGGTCGACTCGACGGCGAAGATTGCGGCCAAATTTGCCGAGCTGATCAACGCCAACCGCGGCGCTGCCTACGCGGTGGTCGCGAGCGGCGAGCAACTCCTGATCGTGCGCCAGGACGGCACCACCCTGACCAACAGCGACATCGGCGATGTCAGTATCAACGCAGGCGGGGCCACTGTAGGCAGCGCCACGTTGACCCAGGACGCCGCCACCGCGTCGTGGCGACTCGCAATGGCCGGCACGCCGCTTGTCGGTGAAACCTGGCGGGTGACCTCAACCGCTCTCGACCAATCTGTTGTCGTGACCGCGGGCATGAGTCTGGCGGAGGTGGTCGCGGGTCTGGCCACGCGCGCGAACGCGGTCAACGGCTACTCGGCCGTGGCCGAGGGCACGACCCTGGTGCTGTCGCGCAACGGCGTGGCCACGGCGACGCCGCTGCTGACGGTCACGCCGTACGGCTTCGTTCGTGCATGGGTCGCGACGATTGACTTGTCGGCGCCGTCGCCTGCGACGTTGGCGGTGGGCCAGGTGTGGTCGTTCCAGGTCGGTGCTGCGCGGGTGGCCTCCACCACGGTGCAGGCGGCCGACCTGAACGGCGGCTCCACTGCCGCGCTGGAGCGCATCGCGGCGCGCCTGGCGGCCTTCGTCAACGCCAACAACGCCCCGGCGGCAACTTTCGCCGGCTACAGCGCGGCCGCCAGCGGCGCGCGCATCGTCTTCACCAGCAGCACCGCACCGCTGACCGGCCTGCTGCTGCCGGCGCGGGTCAGCGGCGGCGACTTCGCCGTCAGCGGCACGGTCGCTACCAGCACGCGCACGGTTCTGACCGGCACGGTCAGCGTAGGCGACCTGTGGACGCTGGGCATCGAAGCGCCGTCGGGTGCGGTGGCCTCGTACAGCCACGCCGCCAAGGATACGACCCTGGCCGGCGCGGCCGCGGGCCTGGCGGCGGCGATCAACGCCGATGCCGCCAACGGCTTCCTCGCCATCGGCGACGGCAATGCGCTGGTCATCATCAATCAGGCCGGCGCCGGCTTTGGCACCCGACTGAGTGTGGCGCCGGTGGCGCTCACCTCGGCTGCGGCAGTCAACGCCAGCACGCGCGCGATCACGCTCGCAGGACCGCTTCTCGTAGGCGACACCTGGCGCGTGCTGCTGTCGGTGACGGGCGCCAGCGTGAGCGTCGCTGCGCCGGTGACCGGCAGCCTGGCGACCCTGGCACTCGACCTGGCCGTCGCAATCAATATGTTGCCGGGCACGCCGTACTTCGCGCAAGTCAACGGCGCAGTGCTGACCATCTCGACCGCAGGTGCGAATGCCGGTCAGGCCTTCACGGCCAGCGTCGCGATCACCGGCTTCGCGGCTTCACGCACCATCGTCGCCGGGGCTGTGGCCGGCGCAGCCTCCGCCAGCACCAACGCGACCGCGCAGGGCGTTCCGGTCGTAGGCGACACATGGCGCGTCACCATCGACGGCGCGAACATCTTCGATTACACGGTCACAGCCAACCAGACCGTGGCGCAAGTCGTCGCGGCACTGGCGCAGAAGGTGGTCGACACCTCGAACTTCGAAGCGGCCGCGCGCGGTGCGAGCCTCAGCGTGCTGGGCGATGCGGTGTTCTCGATCACGCGTGCCGCCGGGACAACCACCGGCACGGCGCAAGCCGGCGGCACGGTGAACTTGGTACTAACCCCGCAGGTCGGCCAGACCATCACCATCAACCTCGGTACGAGCAGCCACGCTCATGTGGTGCGCGAGACCGTCCCGCTGACGGAACTCGCTGCGGCGCTGGCGGCGCGCGTCAACGCCCGTTTCGCCGGGTTCGTGGCCAGCTTCGATGGCGCGGTGATCACCATCGTCGACACCAACGCGACCCTGCTTGCCCCGGCACCCTCGATCACGGCCGGCGCCGCCGGCGGGGTCACCCGTACGCTGGTTGCGGCCAACACCACACGGATCGAACTCACCGGCACGGCGGCGAAGAGCGAGACCTGGACGGTGACGACCGGCGGCATCGGCGTCGCCTACGTGGTCGAGTCGGTAGAGGCGATCGCCGAACGCCTGGCCGCCGACATCAACGCCAACGCCCACCTGAACCGTGCGACCCTGACAGCGCCGGCGCCGGTCGCGGGCCAGGTGTGGGGCGCCGGAATCAACATCGACGGCACGCTTACGCAGGCGGGCTACACGGCCGTAGCCGGCGACACTCTGGCGAGCGTCATGGCCGGGCTCGCTAAGGCCTTGAACGCGGTGTCCGGGTCGCTCTTTACCGCGGGCGCGTCTGGAATCGACAGCCTGGTCCTGGTCAACCGCAGCGCGGCCCTGCCGGTGGTGACCTTCAGCCGCGACGGTGCTTCCCTGGCGCCCGCCGACATCAGCGTCACCACCATCGCCAACTTCGTCGCGTCCTTCGAGGCCGGCACACTTGCGATCGTGCCGCTGACCGGCAGTTTCGCCGGCGCGACCGCGAGCTACGTGCCGCGCAATGCCGGCGTGGAAACTGTGGCGTCGGTGGTCAGCGTGACCCCGCTTGCCGGCACGCTGCCGGTCGTAGGCGAGACCTGGTCGGTGAAGATCGGTGCGGTGACTTATAGCCACGTGGTGCGAACCATTGCAAATGCGCCCGAGACCCAGGTGCAGGTCGCAGCCGCGCTGGCCGAGCGCATCGCCAACGGTCCGGTGCCGGGCTACACCGCGTTCGCCGATGGCGCGGTGCTCATCGTCGCGCGCGCCGACAACGCCGCGATCGCCGCGCCGCTCTTCACGGTGGCGCCGGCGGCCGGCATCGCCATCGACAGCCGCACGCCGACCGGGCGCGAAGTCGCCTTCGGCAGCGCCGCCATGCTGGTGGCCGGCGAGTCCTGGTTCGTGCGCGTAAGCGACGCCCAGGGCCAGGTGCTGGCGACCTACAGCACCAGCGTCGGCGCCAACCCGACCTTAGCCGGCATCGCCGCCGCGCTGGCCGACGCGATCAACCTCGATACCGCGCGCGGCTTGGTGGCCACGCTGCGCGCCGGCAACACGCTGCTGATCGTCGATGCCAGCGGCCGCGCCTTCAGCGCCGCCTTCGGCATCGGCCGCGCCGACGGCAACGTCAATGGCGGGGCAACTCTCGTCGTGCCCAACCCGGTGGCGCCGGCGCCGGCCGCTGCCTCGGCCCAGGCGCGCGTGCTGACCCTGGCCGGTTCGCTCGTCGTCGGTGAGGCGTGGAACCTGACGCTCGACTTCAGGATCGGCCAGACCAGCGTCACGCGCACCTACGGCACGACCGTGGTGGCGAGCACGCAAACCCTGACCGACATCGCAGTCGCGCTGGCCGCCGCGCTCAACGAGGATGCGGCGAGCGGCTTCACCGCCATCGCCAATGCCGACACGGTCAGCGTCGCCAGCCGCGGCGGCGCAGACTTCACCGTGGCGGGTTCGGTGCGCGCCAGGCTTACCCCGGCCGGCGCGGCGACGCTGCAGAACGGCGTCGACGTGAGCGGTCGCGACCGCGCGCCCGCACTCGACCTGAGGCTCGCCAGCACGCTGCCCGTGGGCGGCGCGTCCAACGTGCCCTTGATCGGTTCGGTGTGGACATTGCGCCTGACTGTCGGTGGCGTGACCACCAGCCTGGACTACGAGTTCGCAGCCGCGCTCGACATGCAGCAGACCGCGGCCGCGTTCGCACAACTGATCAATGCCGAAGCGGCGCGCGCCGGCTCGGCGCTGGCCGGCGTGGTCGCCAGCGCGACCAATCGCGGCACCTTGTTCCTGGTAGACCTGGGCCGTCGCAGCATGAGCGCTGCCATCAGCCTTGCCACGGTGGCTGAGGCCGCGATCGACGGCGGCAGCGCCACCACCACCCTGGTCAACCTGGTCGGTACGCCGCAGGCCAACGACACCTGGCGCTTGACCGTCGGCGGCCTGACCTTCACGCGTCAGCTCGGGTCCGGCGTGGCCGGTGTCACCCTGGCTACTTTGGCCAGCGATCTGGCGACGCTCCTGAACGCCAGCGTCGATGCAGCGCGCTATACCGCGATTGCCGACGGCGCACGCATCATCATCGTCGATCGGCAGGGCGCGATCTTCAAGACCAGCGTGGAGACGGTGGCCGCCGCCGGCGCCGACGGACCGGCCAGCCGCATCGCTCGCGCCAATGGCAGCGCCCAGGTGCAGCTCGACGCCTCTCTCACGGCCGTGCAAATGCAGGCGCGCCTGGCGGCGCTGCATGGTTTCAACGACATCGAGGTGGGCGAAGAGCGCGTCAGCGGCGAGGTCACCTACACGGTCACGTTCGTGCGCGATCAGGCCGGCGTGAACATGGAACAGATCCGCTGGGCCGAGACCACCGCCACCACCGGCCTTGTGCCCAGCCCGGACGCGTCGGTCAATGTGCTGACCGCGACGCTGCGCGACGGTGCGCGGGTGAATGCCGGCATCAACAACCTGCAGACGGTTTCCATCAACCCGAACGTCACCGGCGGCAACTTCAAGCTGAGCTTGCGCATCCAGAACGCGCAAGGCGTGTTCGAGGTCAAGACCACCGATGCGATTCTCCACAACGCCAGCGCGCTGGAGGTCTTCAAGGCGCTGAGCATCCTCCTCAACCCGAACGGCGCGACCATCGACATCGACCCGGTGTACGACCAGAAGAACCGCACGCCGTCCAAGCCCTACACCGACAACTTCGCGGTCAAGAAGGTCGGACGGACTTACCTGATCACCTTCCAGGGCGCGCACCGCGACCTGGCAATCCACGACATCGACACCCGCGCGCTGACCACCCAGGACGGCATCCTGGTCAAAACCGAGCAGAAGGAAGCGCTCGCAACCACGGTGACGCTGGGCCGCACCCAGGGCGAAGCCACCCTGGATGCCAGCGCGCCGCGCGCGACCACGGTCGATTTCGCACTGGTCGGTGGAGTCAGCGATGGGCAGAGCTGGACCCTGCAACTGTCGCTGCGCGGCATCACGACCACCCATACCGTGATCGCCGCCGGCGGCGCGGCCGGCCTGGCCGGGCAACTGGCCGCCAGCATCAATGTGAGCGCCGCGGATGTGTTCAGCGCGGTTGCCGACGGCGGCGTACTTGTGATCGCCAACCGCGACGGCGGCGTGTTCCGCACCAGCCTGCCCAACCTCAGCGCGACGGTAAACCTGCGTGCGATCGACCGCAGCACCGCGAGCGAGGCTGCGATCAACCTGGCCGGCACGCCGAGCGTGGGCGAGGTGTGGAACATCAGCCTGAGCGACGGCATACCTCCGCCGGTGGTGTTCGGCACCACGGTGGTCGCCGGCAGCACACTTGCGAGCATCGCCGCCGCGCTGGCTTCGGCGATCAACGGCGACGCGGCCTACTCGGCCGTGGCGGAGGGCGCCAGCATCCAGATCGTGCGCAGCGACGGCAAGCGCTTCTCGGCTACGCCGACGATCGTCTCGGCGGGCCAGCCGGTGGCGGGCCAGGTCTGGTCGGTCGGGTTCGCCAGCGCGTCGCTTGCCGCCACCGCGAGCGTGACCTCTGTCGCCGGCGACTCGCTGGCAACGCTGTCGCGCCGTCTGGCGGACCTGATCAACGACCCTGTCAACCTGCTCGGGCTGCCCGAGTTCCGTGCCACGGCAGTGGGCGAGACGCTGCTTCTTGCGAACCTCGCCGGCAATGTCTTCACCACCACCTTTGCGGTCGATGGCGTCGCACGTGGGGATGACGTCGAGGCTGCCGGGGCGCTCGTCGCCACCCGAGTCGAGGGCATCAGTTACTACGAAATCGAGAACCTCGCCATCGAACTCGGCGCCGGCGCGGACATCATCAATATCCAGGGCACCACGGCCGCGACCACCATCCGCACCAACGCGGGCGACGACCGCATCTATGTCTCCTCGGCCGCGGCCTTCGTGCGCGACCCGGCGCCGGATGCGCTGCTGCCCGGCTTCCTCGCCGGCCACCTGCACAACATCAACGGCGCGCTCAATATCGACGCCGGCAGCGGCCGCGCGCAGCTCCTCATCAGTGGCGAGGCAAGCAGGCTAGCCAACGACGATATCGTCATCAGCGACACGCTGCTGCCAGCCGAACCGGCCAACGCGGAGATCGCCGTGCGCGGCCTGACCGGCGGCGACAATGCCTTCGGCTGGGTCGACCTGGCGCAGGGCACCATCACCTACCGCGCCGACACCAGCGTCAACGGCACCGGTGCTTCCAACGGCAGCTTCGCCGACGGCATCTCGATCTGGACCGGCTTCGGCGCTGACACGGTGAGCATCGACGGCACGCTCGACCGCGCCGACGTGCGCAACGTGACCACGCTCAACACCGGCCTGGGCGACGACCGGGTCTATGTCAACCTGCAGGTCACCGAGAGCAACGGCGCCGACCTGAGCGACGGGCCGTTCGTGCTCAATACCCAGGGCCCGTGGAACAACTATCCGGGCTTGTCCGACAACGACTTCGTCTACGGCACCGGCAGCGCCGCACTCGGCACCGCCGATCCGGTCAGCGGGCTGGATTTCGCGTCCACCGTCGCGCTTGCGGTCTTCGGCGGCCAGGGCAACGACACCATCATCGGCGGCAGCGGCAACGACATCCTGTTCGGCGACCGTGGCCGCACCGTGCGCTTCGAGCGCGACGCCAACGGCGTGGTGACGCCCAGGATCGTCGAACAACTGGGCGGCGGCGGCCCCGGCGACTTGAGCGACGGGCTCACGCGTCTGCCCGACTTTGCCGAGAGCGTCGATCCGCTCGTCGGCGGCAACGACACCATCGACGGCCGCGAAGGCGACAACCTTATCGTAGGCGGTGCCGCTGCCGACACGATCGTTGCGGGCGCCGGGCGTGACATCATCGTCGGCGACAACGCGCGCCTGGACTTCTTTGCCAACTCGAACAACGTGCAAAGCGCACGGACCATCGACACGCTGGATCAACCGACCTGGGGCGACAACATCGTCAGCGGCGGCGGCGACAACATCGTGCTGGCCGGCATGGGCCGCGACTTCGTCAACGACCCGACCCAGGCCCTCTCCCTGAACGTGGTGCCCGGCGCCGGCCGCGACATCGTCATCGGCGACAACGGCGGCGTGGTATTGAATGCGAGCGGCGCGGTCGAATCCTTCTCCAGCAGCAATGCCGGTACGCTCGCCTTCGCGGCGCCGACGGCGCTGCCGGGCCTGGGCGACATTGGCGACTTCAGCGCGCCGGCCTTTGCCGATATCGACGGCGACGGCGACCTCGATGCGTTGGTCGGCAGGCAGGACGGGACCCTGCGCTATTTTGAGAACAGCGGAACCCGATCGGCACCGGCGTACCTCGAGCGCACCGGCGCGGCCGGCGCAGGCAATCCCAACCCGAACCCCTTCGACGGCATCGATGCGGGTTCCGGCAGCACGCCGGCGTTCGTCGACATCAACGGCGACGGCGACCTGGACCTGGTCGTCGGCAATGCCGAAGGCACGCTGCGCTTCTTCGAGAACACCGGCACGCCGGTCGCGCCGGTCTATGTGGAGCGCAGCGGCGCCTTCAACCCGTCCAACCCGAGCGCGCCGTTCAATCCCTTCGACGGTATCGATGTCGGCTCCGGCAGCGCGCCCGCCTTTGTCGATCTCAATGGCGACGCTGACGCCGACCTGGTGGTGGGCGAGGCCAACGGCACGCTGCGCTACTTCGAGAACACCGGCAGCGCGGCCGTACCGGCCTATGTCGAGCGCAGGGCCTTCGACCCGGCGCAGCCGACCCTGCCGGTCAGCCCGTTCGCGGGCATCGATGCGGGTGCCTTCGCCACACCGTCCTTCACCGACCTCGATGGCGACGGCGACGCCGATCTGGTGGTCGGCAACGACGGCGGCACGGTGCGCAGCTTCGAAAACACCGGTTCGGCGGTGGCGCCCGCCTACCTGGAACGTAGCGGCGCCGCCAACCCGTTCGCTGTCATCGGCATCGGCCCGCAAAGCGCGCCGACCTTTGCCGATCTCGACGGCGACGGCGACGCCGACCTGGTGCTGGGCGAAGCCGACGGCACGCTGCGGCTGTTCTCCAATACGAGCGTGGGCGCCGGTGGCAACGACGCGATCTACGTCGGCGACGGCAACAACATCGTCGTCGGCGGTTTCGGCAACGACACCATCGTGGCCGGCGTGGGTACCGACGTTCTGCTGGGCGACAACGGCACGGTGGTCTACCAGCCCGACACCAGCGCCGGGGCACCGGCCGGGGGCACCCGGCCGTTGTTCGCGGTCTCGACCGGCGTGGTCAATGGCGCCGGCGGCAATGACAGCATCAGCGGCGGGGAAGGCAACAACCTGGTGATCGGCGGCGTCGGCGTGGACACCATCATCGCGGGCAGCGGAGCCGATATCCTGATCGGCGACAACGGCCGCATCGTCTGGACCACCGGCGGCGTGCTCGGGTCGATCTCGACCACGGACCCGGCGCAAGGCGGCAATGACACGATCCGCGCCGGCGACGGCAACAACGTGGTGGCCGGCGGCTTCGGCGCCGATACCATTACCACCGGCGTCGGCGAAGACCTGGTGCTGGGCGACAACGGCATCTTCACCTACACCACCAATGGTGCCGGGGTGGCAGTGCTGACCGGCGCGCGCACCACCGACACCAACGCATCGACCGGCGGCGACGATACGATCTTGAGCGGGCGCGGCGCGACCGCGTTCTTTGCCGATGTCAACAACGACGGCCGCATCGACATGCTGCTTGGCGCCGGCGATGGCACGGTGCGCTACTTCGAGAACACCGGCAGCGCCGCCTTGCCGGTCTATGTGGAGCGCAGCGGTGCGGCCAATCCGTTCGACCTGGTCGATGTCGGCAATGACAGCGCGCCGCTCCTGGCCGATGTGGACGGCGACCTCGACCTCGACCTGGTGGTCGGCGCCGGCGACGGCACGATCAGCTACTACGAGAACACCGGCAGCGCCGTCGCACCGCAATATGTGCCGCGCACCGGCGCCTTCGACGCGCTCAACCCGAGCGCTCCGTTCAATCCGTTCGACGGCATCGACGTCGGCTCCATGAGCGCGCCGGCCCTGGTCGACCTGGACGGTGACACCCGCCTCGACCTGGTAGTGGGCAGCGCTGCCGGCACTCTCGCGGCCTACACCAACACCGGCCCGGCGGCGGCGGGCACGGCGCCGCTCTTCGCTCCGCTGGCGGGGGGCGCCAACCCGTTCGACAGCATCGACGTGGGCACCATGAGCGCGCTGACCATAGTCGACATCGACGGCGATGGCGCCCTCGACCTGATCGTCGGCAACGGCGACGGCGTAGTGGCGGTGTACCGCGACAGCGGCGCGACTTACACGTTGCTGGACGGCAGCAGCATGCCGGTCAACCCGTTGCTTGGCGTGGACATCGGCAACCGCGGCGTTCCAGCTGTGGTCGACATCAACGGCGACGGCATCCTCGACCTGGTGGTCGGCGAGAACGGTGGCGGACTCAACCTGTTCCTCAACACCGGCAGCATCGCGGCGCCGGTCTACACCGAGCGTGCGCCGGCGCTCAATCCGCTTGCAGGCCTGGGCAGCGGCGGGGGCAGCGCGCGCGATGTGGTGTTAGCCGGTGTCGGTGGCGATCAGGTCGTCAACGCCAATCCGGGCCAGGACATCGTGGTCGGCGACAACGGTTATGTGAACTGGGACGTGAGCGGCCGCATCGCAAGCTTCGGCGCCACCCAGCCGGGCCTCGGAGGCAATGACACCATCGACGTGGGCGACGGCGCCAACATCGTTGTCGGCGGCACCGGCGCCGACCAGCTCACCACCAGCGCCGGCGCCGACATCATCTTCGGCGACAACGCGACGGTGACCTACACGCCCAGCACCAACGAACTGCAAAGCGTGGTCTCGACGGATACGAGCAACGCCACCGGCGGCGACGACATCATCAACGCCGGCAATGGCGACAATCTCGTCATCGGTGGTGTCGGTGTTGACACGATTACCACCGGCAACGGCGCCGATCTGGTGCTGGGCGACAACGGCCGCATCGACTGGAGCGCCGGCGGCCTGCTCGCGCTGGTGCAGACCACCGATCCGGCCCTGGGCGGCGGCGACATCATCGTAGCCGGCGACGGCAACAACATCGTGGCCGGCGGCAACGGCAGCGACGTGATATCCAGCGGCGTGGGTGCCGACCTGATCCTCGGCGACAACGGCTCGTTCACCTATACCCCAGGGGCCGGCGGCGTCGCAGTGCTGACCGGCGCGCAGACCACCGACACGAGCGCTGCGACCGGCGGCGGCGATGTGATCGTCGCCGGCGGCGGCGCGCAGCCGGTGTTCGTCGACGTCAACGGTGACGGTATGCTCGACGCCGTCGTCGGGCACCCGGATGGCAGAATCGACTATTTCCTCAACACCGGCACGGCGGCGGCGCCGGTGTACGTGCAACAGTCTGGTGCCAACAACCCGTTCGACACCATTGATGTCGGTTTCAACAGCACGCCGGCGCTGGCTGACGTGGATGGGGACGGCGACCTCGATGTGTTGGTGGGCGAAGCCGACGGCATCATCAACTATTTCGAGAACACCGCCGCGCCCGGCGCGCCGCCGGTGTATGTGCAGCAGACCGGGGCGGCCAACCCGTTTGACGGCATCGACGCGGGCGACTTCAGCACGCCGGCGTTGGTCGATCTCGACGGCGACGGCGATCTCGATCTGGTCGTCGGGTCGAGCGACGGCACGCTGCAGGTCTACGAGAACACCGGCACCGCGCCGCCGCTGGTCGGCACGCCGCCGGTCTATGCCGGCACGCCGGCTGCGACCAGCCCGTTCACCGGCATCGATGCCGGCGCCAACAGTGTGCCGGCGTTCGCCGACGCCAATGGCGACGGCGTCCTCGATCTTCTGCTGGGCGACAGCAGCGGCGCAGTGGTCGTGCATGTGGCGAGCGGTCCCGCCGGCACGCCGGTGTTCACCGCGACGCCTGCGCTTCCGAGCCCGTATGCCGGCTTCGAGGTGGGTGGCCTGGATTCGCGCAATATCGTGCTGGCAGGCGTTGGTGACGACCGCGTCAACCAGCCGCCGCGCCCGGCCACCAACGACCCGGCGGCGGTGGCCAATGGCGGCCAGGATATTGTCATCGGCGACAACGGCACCGTCACCTGGGACGGAACCGGCAACCTGACCGGCTTCGGTTCCGCGCAGCTCGATCTGGGCGGCAACGACCTGATCGACGTCGGCAACGGCGGCAACATCGTCGTCGGCGGGTTCGGCAACGACACCATCACAAGCGGCGCCGGCAGCGACACCATCCTGGGCGACAACGGCACCGTGACCGCAGTGCCCGGCACCGGTCAGTTGCTGCAGGTGGTCTCGACCGACACCAGCAACGCCACCGGAGGTGACGACACCATCAACGCCGGCGATGGCAACAACCTGATCATCGGCGGGGTAGGGGCCGACACCATCAGCGGCGGGCGCGGCGTCGACATCGTCGTGGGCGACAACGCGCAAGTCGACTTCACCGGCGGGGCGCCGACGTCGGTGGCCTCCATCGATACCTCGGCCATCACCGGCGGCAACGACGTCATCAACGTGGGCGATGGCAACAATGTGGTTCTGGGCGGCGTCGGCGGCGACAGCGTGAATACCGGCAGCGGCAACGATGTTGTCGTGGGCGACACCGGCACCGTTGTTCTCGACGGCGCCGGCAATGTGCTGCAAGTGGCCACTGGCGACCCAATATTGGGCGGCGACGACAACATCAGCACCGGTGCCGGCAACGACATCGCCATCGGCGGTGCCGGCGCCGACACCATCGTCGCCGGCGCCGGCAATGACTTCCTGATCGGCGATGGCGGGCTGGTAACGGTCTTCGGCGCGGTCATTACCGTCGGCTCGAAGGATCCGGCCTACGGCGGCAACGATACGCTCGATGGCGGCCCTGGCAACGACGTGATCATCGGCGGAGCGGGTTTGAATACCATCATCGGTTCAAGCGGCGAGGACGTGCTTATCGGCAACAACGGCACGGTCATCGTCAGCGGCGGCATTGTCACTGCCACTGGCACCGGCGGCGGGACTCTTCTGCCCCTCGCCCTGGAAGAGGTGCTGAAAGATCTGTTCGACGGATTGCCGGGATCATTGGCCGAACTCCGGGACCTGCTTGCCCTGGACCGCACCGATCCGCTGTTCGACGTGGCCTTGTTCCGCAAACTCTTCAGCCTGGGCGGCCGCGGCGCATTGCTGGGTGGCGTCGATGCCGAGCTGTTCCGGATTCTGCTCGATTCGGACGTGATCTCGCTGCCCGAAGCGCCCGGCCATGGCGATTTGCAGGGCAGCGGCGACACAGTGGCCGCGCAAGACGAAGCGGTGGATGGTCAGGCGCCGGTGGTGGCCGGCGTCGGCCACCGGGCGGCCGACGATGCGCAGGATGCTCTGGGCATGGCACAGGAAATGGCAGCCGGCCCGGCCGACCAGCGCTACGGGTTGGCCGGCGACATGCTGGTCGCCGCGTTCGGGGCGGCCGGCTTGATGGCTGTGCGTCAGCCTGCGACGGAACTGCATCCGCCGGCGGCCGTCCCGCCGCGCACCTGCGGGCAGCGCTGGCGTCGTCTGCGGCGGGGCTTCGCAAACCTTTTGCGTCGCTAAGCGGCGCCGCGGGGGCCGTTCGCGGCCGGTTGCGCGGCATGTACTGTTGCATCGGCCAATGAGTGATAGCATCTCGCTCCCGGCGCTTTGGCGCTGCCGTTCTGCGCCATGCGCGCGACATCGCGGCGTTGCGGTGGCCGCGCTACGCTCGGAATTGGGTATGGATTTTGCTTTGATCAACAGGCCGGCGCAGGCGTCGGCGTTTTTCGGAATGCATCGATGCGGCGTGTTTTGGCAGGAATGGTGGCGTTGCTGGTCGCGCAGGGCGGCTTGGCGCAGGCGCCTGGCGGGGTGACGGGCAAGCCCGAGGCGCGCGTGGCCGCGGCGCCCGGCAATAGTGGCGAACTGGAGTGTCTGGTCGAGCCGCACATGCTGGTCAATGTCGGCAGCTCGGTCGATGGCGTGCTTGAACAAGTGCTGGTCAACCGTGGCGACCAGGTGCGCCGCGGACAGGTGGTGGCCAGGCTGCAATCGGGTGTGGAGGCTGCGGCGGTCAAGCTCTCGGAGGCGCGGGTCGAGTTCGGGCGACGCAAGATGGAGCGCAGCGACAGCTTGTTCGAAAAGCAGTTGATCTCGGCCCAGGAGCGCGACGAACTGGTCACCGAAGTCAAGTTGCGCGAGGAAGAACTCAAAAAGGATGTTGAAACGCTGAAGCTGCGTACCATCGTCAGCCCGATCGACGGTGTCGTGGTGGAACGGCGCCTGACGCCGGGTGAGTTCATCCGCACCGACAAATCGGTGGTGCTGCGCTTGGCACAAATCGACCCGCTCAACGTGGAGGTGATCGCACCGGCGCGCATGTTCAAGTCGGTGCAGGTGGGCATGGGCGGCCGGGTGAATCTGGCGCCGATGATGTCGGGCACCTATCAGGCCAAGGTGGTGGTGGTCGACAAGGTGATCGACGCGGCCAGCGGCACTCTGGGCATTCGCCTGCAATTGCCGAATCCGGAGAACCGGATTCCGGCCGGCATCAAGTGCAGTGTGGTGATCGGCAGGTAGTTGTTTGTGGGCTGGGCCGACCCGGGGGGGCGGCTGGATCAAGAGGATGGGCGGGCACGGTTTGCGCCTCTTGCGAAATGTGCTCGGATTGGGGAATCTGAGCACCGAGACCGGTCAGCCAGAGACAAGTTGGTTCCGGCCGCGATGTTCGAGCAACTGAAATAGCTGCCAGGGAGTAGCAGGGATGCGTGGTTCAAAGACAGGCAATGGCCGGTTCGGCGCTCGCGCTCGGGCCGTTTTTATGGCGCTGGGCCTTGTCGCAGCGCCGGCGGCCGGCGCTGTGACCTTGCAGGAAGCCTATGCGCTGGCCTATCAGAACGACTCGAAGTTTCGTTCGGTGCGGGCCGAGACCCGCGCCAGCGGCACCGCCATCGATCAGGCGCGCGCCGGTTTCATGCCGAATATCCGCCTCGATATCGACCGGACCGAAACCCGCAGCAGCGTGATACGCAACGAAAATGCGTTTGTCGGGGTTGGCGCCAGGACCTATCGGACCGACAACGGCACCATCACCATCACGCAGCCGGTATTCCGCCGCGAAGCCATCGCGCGACTCGTGCAGGCCAAGGCGGTGGTCAGGCAGGCGGAGTTCACCCTGCTGGCTGCCGAGCAGGATTTGATGTTGCGCACCACCGCGGCCTACCTCACGGTGCTTGCCGCCACCGACAGCGTGGTGCTGGCGGCAGCCGAGCGCGAGGCCATCGGCAAAGTGCTCGACCTGGCGCGCGAGCGGCTCAAGTCCGGCCTGGGTACCATCACCAACCAGTACGACGCCGAAGCCCGCTTCGCGGTCACGCGGGCGCGCGAAGTGGAAGCGCAAAACAAAGTGCGCGATGCGCGCCAGGGTTTGCGCGAGATCACCGGCAAGCTGATCGACAATGTCCAGTCGCTGCGCGGGGAATTCGCGTTGCAGACGCCGGACCCGGCCAACATCGATCAATGGGTGGATACCGCGCTCGGGCAGAACCTGGCGCTGCAGGCCCGGCGCGAGGCGGTCGAGGTCGCGCGCCAGGAGGTCGAGCGCCAGCGTGCCGGCCACTTTCCCAGTGTCAACCTTCTGGTCAATCTCAACCGGCGCGATGCCGGCAGTTCGCTGGTAAACGGCTCGTTCGGTCCCGGCACGCTGGTGGAAACCTCCGACGTGACCCTGCGCGTGACAGTGCCGATCTTCGAAGGCGGCCTGACCAGCGCGGTGACGGCGGAGGCGGCGTACCGATTCCAGAAGGTCCAGGAAGACCTCGAAATGGAGCGTCGCTCGGTGGAGCGCTCGACGCGCGCCTCGTACGACGGCACGCTCTCGGCGGTAAACCTGGTGCAGGCGCTCAAGCAGTCGGTGACCGCGCAGCAAAGCGCGCTGGAATTGAAGGAGCAGGGGTTCAAGGCCGGGCTGTTCGCGCTGCTGCAGGTGCTCGACGCGCAGCGCGACCTCTACCTTGCCCGGCGCGACTATGCGCAGTCGCGCTACGACTACCTGTTGTTTCGGCTGCGCCTGAAGCTGGCTGCGGGCATGCTGGCCGAATCCGACATCGTGGGGACCGGTGCGGCGCTTCAATAGGGGTGCGGCATTTTGAGCGGACAACGCCGCGTAGCTCCGGGCGTCGCGCATCAAACCGCTTGCGCAGCCGCGGCCGAAACATTCCATGCACGCGCACGGGGCATTGTCCGCAGTGTGGCATTGATGCAATGACGGCCAGCGGAACCAGGCCGGCGTACCGGCCGCCGCCTTGTTTGTGCCAATGATCGACAGGATTTTCAAGTGGCAGACGACAACGGCATAGCTCTGATTACCGACGCCAGGCGCGCCGGCGGCGCGGACGCCAATTCGTTCGAATCCGCGTTCTGGGCGCGTCTGGCCCATGCCGGGGATGCGAAGAACTTCGCTGCCAACTGGCTCGACATCCAGTGCCGCAGCTTCGAAGGCGTGATTCGCGGCGCGGTCATCCTGCGCACCTCGGAAGCGGCCGCCTTCGCGCCGGTGGCGATCTGGCCGGAAGACATTGAAGGCAGTCCGCGCCTGGCCGCGGTGGTCGAGCGCGCCCTGCAGCAGAGGCAGGTGGCAGTCGACGGCCTCACACGCGCGGCGCGGCGCCAGGACCCGGTGTTCGTGGCCCATCCGATCGTAGTCGACGACGAGTTGTACGGCGCGGCTGCGCTGGAAATCGAGGGCCGTTCGGACGCCGCAGTGCGCGAACTGGTGCAGCGCCTGGGCTGGGGCATCGGCTGGCTCGAGGCATTGGCGCGGCGCAAGACCTTCACCAGCAAGGCGCGCTTGGTCACGGTGCTGGAACTGATCGCGACGGCGCTTTCGCATGAACGCTACCAGGCGGCGGCGACGGCGGTGGTGACCGAACTGGCCACCAGTTTCGGTTGCGAGCGGGTGGCCATCGGTTTCATGAAGGGGCGGCATATCATCGCAGGCGCCTTGTCGCACAGCGCCGCCTTCGGCAAGAAGACCAACCTGATCCGCGCCATCGAAGGCGCGATGGACGAGGCCGCCGACCAGATGGCCACGGTGCTGTTTCCGGCGCGCAAGGACGGCCCGTTCCAGGTCACGCGCGCCCATGCCGAACTGCAACAGCAACTCGGCGCCGGCTCGGTGTGCACGGTGCCACTGACGGCGGGCGGCAAGGTGCTGGGCGCCCTGGTGCTGGAATTGCCCACCGGCGCCGAATTCGACGCCCGCACCGTGGAACTGTGCGAGCATGTTGCGCTGCTGGTGGGCCCGGTGCTCGATGTCAAGCGCCGCGAGGACCGCTGGATCGGCCGCAAGCTCATCGACAGCGCGGCCACCCAGTTGCGTCACCTGTTCGGCCCGCGCCACTTCGCGCTAAAGCTGTGGGCTCTGCTGATCGCGCTGGTGGTGGCGTTCTTCTCGATTGTCGAGGGCGATTACATGATCACCGCCGACGCCAGCCTGGAGGGCAAGGTGCAGCGCGCGGTCACCGCCTCGCTGCAGGGTTATATCGTCGAAGCGCGCGCGCGCGCCGGCGACATCGTCAGGAAGGGCGATCTGCTCGCCACCCTGGACGATCGCGACCTGCGCCTGGAACGGCAGAAGCTGGTGAGCCAGGGGGCGCAGCAGGAAAGCGAACGGCGCCAGGCGATCGCCGAGGGCAACCGCGCGCGCGCCGGCATCCTCGACGCGCAGACCGGGCAGGTGCGCGCGCAGATGGCCCTGGTGGATGAGCAGATCGCGCGCACACGGCTGATCGCGCCGTTCGACGCCGTCATCGTCAAGGGCGACCTGAGCCAGTCGCTCGGCGCGGCCGTGGAGCGCGGCAACGTGCTGTTCGAACTCGCGCCGCTGGATACCTATCGCGTCATCATGAAGGTGGACGAACGCGACATCACGCGGGTGGCGGTGGGCCAGGGCGGCCGTCTCGCGCTCTCCAGCATGCCGCAGGAAGAGATCATGCTCACAGTCGAAAAGATCACGCCGGTCTCGGTGGTCGACCAGGGGCGCAACTTCTTTCGCGTCGAGGCGGTGGCTACGGGCGCGATCGAGAAACTGCGGCCGGGCATGGAGGGCGTGGGCAAGATCGACGTCGAGCGGCGCAAGCTGATCTGGATCTGGACCCACAAGCTGACCCACTGGGTGCGCATGTGGATCTGGTCCTGGTGGCCGTGAGGCGGGGCCGCTTGTGAGCGATACGCTCCTGAGCCCGTCGTGGTATCGCGTGGCCTCGCTCAAGCCGCGCATCCGCTCGCATGCCCGCATCCTGCGCCAGTCGTTCCGCGACCAGGTATGGTTCGTGTTGCAGGACCAGGCGGCGGAGCGCTCGCATCGTTTCACGCCGGCGGCGCATCATTTCATCGGCCTGATGGACGGCGAGCGCAGCGTGCAGCAGATCTGGGAAGCCGCCAGCGCCTACCTGGGCGACGGCGCACCCACGCAGGAAGAGGCGATCCGCCTGCTCGGGCAACTGCATGCCGCCGATGCGCTCCTGTGCGATGTGCCGCCCGACAGCATGGAGGTGTTCCGTCGCTTCGAGCGTCACGAGCGCATGCTGTGGAAGCGCCGCCTGTGGACCCCGCTGGCTTTGCGCTTCCCGCTGTTCGATCCGGACAAATTTCTTGAGCGCAGCATGCCGCTGGTGCAGCCGCTGTTCGGCTGGTTCGGCATCCTGCTGTGGCTGGCGGTAGTAGGCGCCGGCGCGGTGCTGGCGGTGTCGCACTGGACCGACCTGACCGAGAACATCACCGAGCGGGTGCTCGATCCCGCCAACCTGTTGTTGCTGTGGCTGGTGTACCCGCTGGTCAAGACCCTGCACGAACTGGGGCATGCCTATGCGACACGCAAGTGGGGCGGCGAGGTGCACGAGATCGGCCTGATGCTGCTGGTGTTTTCGCCCGTGCCTTATGTAGACGCCTCGTCCTCATGGGGGTTTCGCGACAAATCGAAGCGCATGCTCGTAGGCGCCGCCGGCATCGCCGTGGAGCTGTTTCTCGGTTCGCTGGCGCTGTTCACCTGGCTTGCGGTGGAGCCGGGCATGGTGCGCGCGGTGGCCTACAACGTGATGCTCATCAGCGGGGTATCGACGCTGCTTTTCAACGGCAATCCGCTGCTGCGCTTCGACGGCTACTACGTGCTGGCCGACGCCATCGAAATTCCCAACCTGGGCGCGCGCGCCAACCAGTACCTGGGCTACCTGTTCCAGCGCTACCTGCTGGGCAAGCGCGACGCCGAAAGCCCGGCCAACAACACCGGCGAGCGGGTCTGGATGGCAATCTACGGTGTCACCTCGTTCATCTACCGCATCTTCATTTCCTTTGTGATCATCCTTTTCATCGCCGGCAAGTTCTTCGTCGTCGGCATCGTGCTGGCGATCTGGGCCATTGCCACCCAGTTGGTGATGCCGGTGGGCAAGACGCTCGCCTTCCTCACCAGCAACCCGGGCTTGAAGCGCCAGCGCGGGCGCGCGCTGGCCACCAGCGTGGCGTTGTTGCTGGCAGCCGCGGCGCTGCTGTTTCTCGTGCCGTTTCCGCACTGGACCCGCGCCGAGGCGGTGGTGTGGGTGCCCGAAGAGTCGCAGGTGCGCGCCGGCGCCGAAGGGTTCATCACCGCGCTTATGGCGCCGGTCGACACCGAGGTGCGGCGCGGCCAGCCGCTGATGCGGGGCGAAGAACCCTTTCTCGCCACGCGCGTGGCGGTGCTGGAGGCGCTGATGAAGGAGCTCGCCGCCAAATACGACGCGCTCCTGCCGGTGGACCGGGTGCAGGCTGCGATGGTGCGTGAGGAGATGACCGCCGCACGCGCCAATCTCAAGCGCGCGCGCGAGCGCGAAGCCGAGTTGACCTTCCGCAGCCCGGCCAGTGGCCGCTTCATCGTGCCCAACGCGGTGGATCTGCCGGGCCGCTTCATCAACAAGGGCCAACTGGTCGGCTATGTGGTCGAGCCGCGCGAACTCATCGTGCGCGTGGCGCTGGTGCAGGACGACATCGCCCTGGTGCGCCAGAAAACGCGCAGGGTCGAGGTGATGCTGGCCGATTGGGGCGCCCGCCCGATCGAGGCGCACATTCGCCGCGAGGTGCCGGGGGCGTCGACACAATTGCCGACCGCGGCGCTGGGCAGCGCCGGCGGCGGGGCGATCGCGGTCGATCCGCGCGACAAGCAGGGCGTGACGACCGTAAAGCAGGTGTTCCAGCTGGACCTGGCGGTCCCCGCAGAGTTCCGCTCCGACTACCTGGGCTCGCGCGTGTATGTGCGCTTCGACCATGGCTTCGAGCCGGCCGGAATCCAGATGTATCGGGCCTTCCGGCGCCTGCTGTTGCGCCAGTTCAACGTCTGATGTCGACCACCACCACGCTGCGCCCGGGCATTGCGCTGGGGCCCTATCCGCAGCGCGAAGACCAGCGTGAGGGCTGGCTCGACCGCACTGCCGCCAGCCTGGGTGGTTTCATCCGCCAGCGTGCCTACGGACGCAGTCCGCGGCGCGGCGCGTTCGTAGCGCAGGTGAACACCGAAGGGCAGCGCCTGGCCGGGCTGACAGACCGCGAGATGCGCGACACCATTCCCGATCTCAGGCGGCGCCTGTACAGCGAAGGGCTGCTGGAACCGCTGGTGGCGCGCACCTTCGCCATCGTGCGCGAAATTTCCGGGCGCCGCCTCGGCATGCGTCCGTTCGACGTGCAGTTGCTGGGCGGCCGCGTCATGCTCGAAGGCAAGATCGCCGAGATGGAAACCGGCGAAGGCAAGACTCTCACCGCCACCTTGCCCGCCTGCGCGGCGGCGCTGGCCGGAATTCCGGTGCACATCGTCACCGTCAACGACTTTCTGGTGCTGCGCGACGCGGCGTGGATGGGCCCGATCTACAAGTTCCTGGGCTTGAGCGTCGGCACCATCACCGAAGGCATGGCGCCGGACGAGCGCCGCGCCGCCTATGCCTGCGACATCACCTACGGCACCAACAAGCAACTGGTGTTCGACTACCTCAAGGACCGCCTGCTGCTCGGCCGCGATGCCAGGCCCATGCACTTGAAGGTGGAAGGGCTGCATGCCGAGCATGCGCGGATGGACCGCGTGCTGCTGCGCGGCCTGTGCTTCGTGATCGTGGACGAAGCCGACAGCGTGCTGGTCGACGAGGCGCGCACGCCGCTCATCATCTCCAACCGCGGCGATTCGAGCCAGGAGGAGCAGCTCTACAACGAGGCCATCGCGATGGCGCGGCAGATGGAAACCGGCGCCGATTTCATCATCCGCCCGCGCGAGCACGACATTGAGCTCACCGAGCAGGGCAAGCGCCACGCCGCCCTTCTGGCCGAACCCTACGGCGGCGTGTGGATGGGCCCGCGCCGGCGCGAGGAACTGCTGCGCCGCGGGCTCTCGGCGCTCTACATGTTTCAGCGCGACAAGCAGTATCTGGTGCGTGCCGGCAAGGTGCAGATCGTCGACGAGTACACCGGCCGCGTGATGGCGGACCGCTCCTGGGAACGTGGCCTGCACCAGATGATCGAGGCCAAGGAAGGCTGCGCCATCACCGGCCAGCAGGAGACCCTGGCGCGCATCAGCTACCAGCGCTTTTTCCGCCGCTACCTGCGCGTGGCCGGCATGACCGGCACCGCGCGCGAAGTGGCGCGCGAGCTGTGGGCGGTGTATCACCTGCCGGTGGTCTCGATTCCCACCAACCGCCCGGTGCAAAGGAAGGGCCTGGCGGATGCGGTCTATGTCACCGCCTACGAAAAGTGGGCCGCCGTGGTCGACACCCTGCGCCGCCTGCATGCCGCAGGCCGGCCGGTGCTGGTGGGCACCAGTTCGGTGGCCGCTTCGGAACATCTGAGCGAGCTGCTGCACGCCACCGGCATGCCCCACCAGGTATTGAACGCGCGCCAGGACCAGGAAGAGGCCGAAGTCGTCGCGAAGGCAGGCGAGCGCGGGCGCATCACGGTGGCCACCAACATGGCCGGGCGCGGCACCGACATCCGCATCTCGCCCGACGTAGTCGAGCTGGGCGGGCTGCACGTGCTTGCCACCGTGCGCCATGATTCACGCCGCATCGACCGGCAATTGTTCGGCCGCTGCGGCCGCCAGGGCGACCCCGGCAGTTACCAGGTGATCGTCTCGCTGGAGGATGAGCTGTTCGTGCAATATGCCAAGGGTGTTGCCGCGCGGCTGAAGAAGCTTTCGCGTGCCAACGGCAAGCCCCTGCCGCAGTGGCTGGGCGCGCTCCTGGTCAGTCGTGCGCAAGCCGCCGCCGAGCGCCACCACGGGCGCATTCGCCGCGATCTTTTGCGCTCTGACGATCAACTGAGCGATTTGCTGGCGTTTACGGGGCGCGGCGAGTAACGCTGTCAACCGGGCCGGGCGGCCGAATTCTCATTGATTAAGCCCGCTGTCCCGTTACCCGATTTCATCGGTCAAACGATCTATGTCGGCTGGCCAGTGCGCGGCGAACCTAAAACGGCAACACCCGGACGCGTGCGCGATTCTCTTCGAAGACCACCAAGGCCCCGGTCGCAAGCTCGCTTTCGTATCGATGCAGCGTCGCTACCACCTTGTCCGCGATATCCTCGGGGAGCACGTTCTTGCCGCGAATTTGAAAAACGCTCGGGGCTGACGCATGTGTCAATGCGAGCGCGGTGCCGAAATCGAGGTCGTGCGTGAAGACGACGCATTCGTTGCGGGCCGCCCACTCCATGATTTGCGCATCGGGTGCCCTCGAATTTCCCACGTTCGACCAATGCGCCGCCTGCCAGCCTCGGGACAGCAGAACCTCCACCCACTCGGGCGACAGATTCATGTCGATCACAAGCTTGATGGTCATCTGCCGACTAGCGGCTCTTCGCGTTCTTCCATCCGCCATGCGGCATAGGCCAGTGCGGCATCGATGTCGTCTGACTCAAGGTAAGGGTAGGCAGACAAAATTCTTTCGCGCGTTTGACCCGTGGCGAGGAGTCCCAGGAGCATCCCCACGGTAACGCGCAGCCCACGAATGCATGGCTTGCCTCCCATCACCGCGGGATCATGGCTGATTCGTTCGAATTGCATGACCGACCTCCAAATTCGTCCGAGTTCGAGTTGAAATGGTACACCTTGACCAAGCAACGCTGCCAGCCGGTGGGTGGAATCGCGCGACCGATTACTGTACACCGCACGCCGCATGCCGCGCTTCATGATCCGCGGCCGGCGGCGCCATGTGCAATTGGTGCAAAGACCTAGCGCCACACAGGTTCGCCACTCGCAGTGGCCACGAGTCGCGCGACCGGAACGTGTCAATGACTTTGCGACACCTGGATGAATTTATTTAGTGAGTAGTTGCTTGAGTTTTTGTCGGTTCGGGTTTTTTCTTGGCGGGCGGATTGATCCAGGCTGCCAGTGGTACCTCCGGAGGTTGGGGAGTGACATGCTTGAAGCGGATGGGGTTGCCGTGGAAGGCCGCTTCAAGGGTGCTGGAACGTTGCCGGGTGAGTTCGGCGGCGCGGTCGGCGCGAGCCTCTGCCATCTCTTCCGGGCAGGGTTCGGCCGCAAGCTGCTCGGGTTGCAGGGCGCCGTTCGCTGTAAAGGCGGCTTCGATGGCGCGCACCCGGTCGCGCAACACATACACCTCGGTGGCCAGCGCCATCACCACGCCCAGGGCGCGGTCCAGCGCGGGGTCGCGGAAGAATGTTTGCTCGGGCAGAGGTGATTCGGCAGTGCGCATGAAAGCGCCGGAGGGCAAGGGGAAACTCGCAAATAGTCTAGCGCCTTCGCACTACACCCGCGCAACCGTCAAGCACGTTCACCCAAGCCGATCCCCAGGACCAATGTTGCGCCGTTCACCCCAGGGGATCAGCAGCGGCGTGCGCATCTCCAACTACCAGCGCGGCGACACCGTTGCCGCTATCGACCGCTTCAGGAAGATAGCGGCCAATCTCAAGGCAACGGTCATCATCCAGCATGACGCACGCGATGTCGGCAAGCTGCCGGTGTTTCCGGCGACGCCCAATCCGGTTTGTCCGCCAGCGCGCACCTCTTCCGCGACTTCGAACGGCACGATCACTCGCCCATACAGAAA
>ENA-ORBV01001026-ORBV01001026.1-microbial-mat-metagenome-genome-assembly--contig:-NODE-1026-length-63257-cov-18.857455_pt1 | contig 63257 bp, 63 predicted proteins | sample MGYA00237777_ERZ505514 | MGnify/ENA primary metagenome ERZ505514 (study PRJEB26160, sample SAMN06269048) | microbial mat metagenome | isolation source: Oligotrophic lake microbial mat | place...
GTTTCAAGTTTTCTAATTTTGAAAATAGGTTCTCCACTTGACTGATTGCCAACACGTTGGGCAGTATGACTTTTTTCGCCGTATTTAAACTGCTTTGCTAAAGAATTTAATTCTCCCAAACTTACGACCGAAATGGCTAAATTATGATTGCCATTAAAGAAAGCATATTCCTTTTCAATTTCGTCTGCTATCTTTGCATCTCTCCCGTATATCACTAAAATATTCGCGTCTAGTAAATAATTCACTTTTTACATCATTTAGTTAGAGCATCCAACAATTCATTCAAAGATTCTTCCCATTCTATATCGGATACCTTTTCTCTAAACTGCTTGTAATCAACGGGTTTGTAATGCTGTTCAGCCATTAATGTTTCCAAAGAAACGTTTTTTCTAATTGGTTTTACGGCTTGCATAAAGGGAGGAATGGATTCTTTCTTAGCATTATACACTACTTGAAGTTGCTGCCGTATAGACGCTAGCATATTGACATCTTCAATATTAAAAACAATTTCCAATATATCCGACCGGATTTCTTTTGCACTATCCATCGTTCTTTTTTGATTCATTATAATAATTGATGCGACGCGTTCAAAATTAACTCAATTTAAGTATAAATCCAACCGCTTTTGAAAATTTTCCACTACTCCACATTTCCATTATTCCAATCTTCCATCATTCCTGCTCCCGCATCTTCACCATCGTCAATATCGTCGCAATCGCCACTGTCTCGTCTGTTTCGTCGTACACATCCACCAGCCATTTCACGATGCCTTTGCGAATGTCATTTTCATCGCGCTTTTCCTGCGCTACTTTTTCTTTTACAGTCAAACGCACGCCAATCGTCATGCCGGGATAAACGGGTTTGGTAAAACGGCATTCTTCCAAGCCATAATTCAACAATACCGGACCTTTTTTCGCATCCACAAACAACCCCGCCGCTTTGGACAATACAAAATAGCCGTGCGCCACGCGACCCGTAAAAATCGTGCCTCCGAGCGCGGTCGCGTCCATGTGCGCGTAGAAATTGTCGCCGCTCACATTGGCAAAGTTGGTAATATCCGCTTCGTTGACGGTGTGCTTGGCAGTGATTAAGGTTTCCCCAATTTGAAGGTCTTCAAAGTGCTTGCGGAAGGGATGAACCAAGTCTTCCTTATATTTTCCGCCGTATTGATACACTTTTGTAATTTCGGTCAACATTGTCGGATGTCCTTGAATAGCAGTGGTTTGCAGATAATGTTTTACGCCGCGCATACCGCCCATTTCTTCGCCACCGCCCGCGCGACCGGGACCACCGTGCATCAACATCGGCATGGGCGAACCGTGACCCGTACTTTCTTTCGCACTTTCGCGATTCAAAATCAAAATCCGACCATGAAAAGCAGCAGCGTTCATCACATATTCCGTTGCAATTTTTGGGTCGAATGTGCAAATCGTACTCACCAACGAGCCTTTCCCCAAATTTGCAATTTCAATCGCTTCTTCTAAAGTTTTGTAAGGCATAATTGTACCCACCGGACCGAAGGCTTCGATGACGTGCGAACCATGTTGTTCAAATGGTTTTTCATTCAATAAAACGACTGGCGACATAAACGCACCCTTATTTTTATCTGCACCAATGACTTCAAAATTTTCTAAATCACCATACACGAGGCGTGAGCTTTCCAGTAGTTTTTCAATTTGTTGCCGCACTTTCTGTTGCTGCGGCTTGCTCACAAGTGCGCCCATGCGTACGCCTTCCGCCTGCGGGTCGCCGATGGTGGTTTGCATCAGGGATTTTCCAAGCGCAATTTGTACAGCTTCCAATAAGTTTTCCGGTACGATAATTCTACGAATGGCGGTACATTTTTGACCGGTTTTTGCCGTCATTTCGCGGCGCACTTCTTTGATAAACAAGTCAAATTCTGGTGTGTCTGGCGTTACGTCTTCCCCCAAAATAGCGGCATTTAAACTATCAGCTTCTAAATTAAACGGCACGGAATTTTCAATAATTTGCGGCAAGCTTTTTAATTTCCGACCCGTCTCTGCGGAACCTGTGAAGGTCACTATATCTTGAGAAGTCACTGTATTTAAAATCCCTTCGCCACGCCCGTTGATGAGTTGCAACGCGCCTTTTGGTAAAATTTCGGAGTTATGAATGTCGCGCACCATGGCTTCGGTCACGAATGACGTGAGTTCAGAAGGTTTTACAACTGCCGGAACACCTGCCAATAAATTCACTGCAATCTTTTCCAGCATTCCCCAAATCGGAAAGTTAAAAGCATTGATATGAATCGCTACGCCACGCTTCGGCACCATGATATGCTGACCGATAAATGTGTTTTCTTTCGACAATTTCACCGCGTCGCCATCCACGTAAAATGGACTATTCGGGAATTTTCGTCGCAAACTCGCGTAGGCAAACAACGTCCCAATCCCGCCGTCAATATCAATCCAGCTATCGGCTTTCGTCGCGCCCGTCCAATAGCTAATTTTATAATATTTTTCTTTTAAATCATTTAAATATAATGCCAGTGCCTTGAGCATTCGTCCGCGCTCGTGGAAGGTCATGCGCCGCAAAGTCGGTCCGCCCACGCGCCGGGCATAGTCCAGCACGTCTGCAAAGTCAATGTTTTCGCTGCTGCACGTGGCTACGATGTCGCCTGTTATGGCGTTGTATTGAGGCAAAGGATGACCTTCGTGGGGAGTCCATTTACCGAGGATGTAATTATCAAGTTTCATTTTTGGTTTTATTTGGCTACCGAATCTGCCGCCTTCCAAAGTGTGGCAGATTTATGCCCTTTCGGACTAATGATTTTTATCATTTAATGCTGAAACCTTCTACGCCTTTAAGGTGCGGAAGGTTGTATAAAACGAATGTTTGTTCACAAAAATAAGGAATTGACAGGAAAGATGAATGTAGTTTTAAGGGATGTAAAGTAAATTTATGTAGCGCTTGGCACGTCCGTTTCCCGAGTCACAAACTCCACTCGCTTGTAAATATCTTTTAAAGTTATTTTACAATCCAAACTATACAATTGTATTTCAGCCTCTAATCCTTCGGCGAGCGTGTGTTTCCAGAGATTTTCGGCAGGATTTTGCAGGTATAAAACTTCTACCAGCGGCTTTTCTTGCGATACCAGCACGTACTCGCGGAAGGAGGGCAACGTGCTGTAATAATTGAATTTTTCGCCTCGGTCGTACGCTTCGGTGGATTCGGAAAGGACTTCCACAATTAAGATTGGATTGAGTAATATGTCCCGACGCTCGGCGTAAAACTGTGGCGTTTCACATAGCACAACAGCATCAGGATACAAACCCCGATTGACGGCAGGAATGAAAATTTTCATGTCGCTACTCAAAACGAGGCAGTTTTTGTTGACTGCGTCTAGCGCATTATTGATGGCAGTAATAATATTACCACTAATCGCATTGTGATTTAGTTTTCCTCCGGGCATTTCGATTCGTTTTCCGGCATGAAATTCGTGTTTGACATCGGACGTTTCTTCCAGCTTCAAATACGCTTCCAGCGTGTACAACTTTTCTTTAGGTGGCGCAAAAACCGTCATTTGACTAAGATTTTTTATCAAAAATACGAATTTTCAAACTAAAATCGAACTTTTCATCGTCCTTTCTACAACAGGGAGCACACGTTCGAGCGAACAAACAAACTTCAAATTCTACACTGTACAACGTCAAATGCGTAACGTCAAACGACAAACATCAAACTCCAAACCTTTCTACCTTGCATTACTTTTTGGAAACATCACTTTATCCGGCTCTTTTAATAATTTGCTGATAATATTTTTTACTAAACGAGTACGAATGTCAGAAGCTTGTTTGGGTTCGACTAAATAAGTAAGAATCACTTCAACCCAAGTATTGATACTAATTCGATAAGAAACATACGGATATTCTTTAATGTCGAGTTCGTCCACGGGCGTTTGTTCTAAAATTTCTTTAAACGTACTGATTTTACGCTCCATTTCTTCACCGAGTTCTTGTTTGGCGACGCGTTTTATTACACTTGAAATATAATCCAAATCACTTTCATAAGCCATATGAAAGGGTATTTCATTCCAAACGTAAGGAAACTTGCGCCACGAGTAATTATACACCGCCGCTTCTAAAACCAAGCTGTTCGGAAAGCGAATCAAGCGCCCGCTCGGCACGTCGTTTGTCAAATAATCACCACCAAATTCCCACAAAGTGGTATCTAAATAATGCGAATATCGGGTTAACCCCGACGGGGTGATATATTTATAGACAATTGACAATCAACGGGTTTTGAACCCCGACAGGGTGACACATTATACGTAAATAGTGTCACCCCGCTGGGGTTCAAAGTAAATTTTGTCGTTTTTTTTATAAATATGCCACCCCGTCGGGGTTAATTCCATTCATTTGAAGGAGTTTTTGACCATTTTTAACCCGATATTCGCATAAATAACTAATTTCTACTACATCGCCTTTGAACTCATTGATTTGAATACGGTCGCCAACGTGATACGGTGCACGTAATAAAATATTAATCCAACCAAAAAAAGAGGTGAGCGGCGCTTGCAGGGCAAAGCCTAATACCAATGAAATCAAGCCTAATGAAACCGCCGCCGCATACCAATTGGCAAACAAAAAAGATATAATAACTGCTGTGACCAATAAAATACTAATCAGCCGAATGACTCGCACCAAATTATAACCGGAAGACCGTGTTTTCGCTCTTTTTGCAATGATAGTCTCCACAATTTTAGAAATGGCAAGAATGAGCATTACAAAAAAACCAGCTAAAGTAGCTTTTATCAAAATCGGACGATAGGCACCAAAAACATCTAACACTCGCAATTGTAATAGCCAATAAGCCGCCAGAAAAGCGAGCGCAAGTATAGCAAAAGAACCTGTCCAGACACGCTTTTTACTTACATTTTCGGGATGATTTTCTTGAACGGGCGGCTCGGCTTCGGAATTGGTTTTGATATCCATAGTAATTTAAAGCATATTCTTTGGTGTAAAACGAGCAAAAGAGAAAAATTCCGAAATATTAACTCCGAAGTGGCTATTTTTTCCAAGTCTGATACAATCGCTCCTGCTCCGGTCGGTCGGCAGGCAGCTCGCGCAAAGGCTCGCACGGGCGAAGGGATTCAAAGCATTCTTTTGGAAGCTGTTGATATAATTTGGTGCCTTGCGTTTTCCACAATATCATGTCGTCGCTTACTTGTTTTATAATTTTACCGGGATTTCCGACCACTAAACTTCTAGGCGGAATTATTTCATTGGCTTTAATAAAACACAACGCCCCAATAATACTTTCGTCGCCAATTATTACATGATCCATAATAACGGCATTCATTCCAACCAATACATTTTTACCAATCGTAGCACCGTGAATAATCGCGCCATGCCCAATATGCGCCCCTTCCATCAATCGTACGGTGATGCCAGGAAACATGTGAATCGTACAATTTTCCTGCACATTGCAACCATCTTCTATTACAATACCGCCCCAATCGCCGCGAATGGCTGCGCCCGGACCGATGTACACGTCTTGTCCAATAACCACATTGCCCGTCACTACTGCTTGTGGATGCACAAAAGCGGATTCATGTACGACGGGTTGAAAGCCTTTAAATTTGTAAAACATAAAATGTTTAATTGTTTGAAGGTTTGGTAGTTTGGAGGTTTGGTAGTTGGCTACATATAGAATTTGAACGTCTAAACTATAAACTTCAAGCGTAGAACTTCCAAACCATAAACTTCCAAACTTTTTAGTTAAAGTGGGCTGATTTTGCAGCAAATTTCTCGTTTCGCCGTATCTTTTTCTCGAATTACAGTTAAACTGGTAGAAGGATAAAGATAGAGAGACGACACAGCGAGCGTCCCTCTACCTTTGTCCCACTACCCTCTACAAAAATATGGCACAGCATAATTGGGCATACTCAAGCACCAGCGGGAAGCAATACGCGGTCGGGCTATATCACGGCACGGAGTCCGGGCATCTGATGGTGTACTGCGACTTGCGGGTTATTTTGATAGAATTCAGTATTCTACAAGATTATACGTATTCTTTTTTTATTGAAGATGATTTGTTGGATTTGAAAATAAAACGACGGGGCGAAGGGTTTCAATATGGGTTTGAAGTGAATAAAGAAGCGGATACGCCTAAGAATCAGGCGCGTAAAGTGCAAGCGAAGCAAGAAAAGCGTTGGATGTCGGTGTCACTCGTGGTGGTGGGTATTATTGCCATTTTATTTTTGGGGGCTTGGTGGTACAATGCCGCACATACGGATGAAGATGAAATGGCGCGAATTCGATATAGCTCGTGGCAAACCCCTGCCAAAGTTTTTACAAGCAATAATAATGGTATCAAATATTCTTTTGTAGCAGATGGGCGAGGCTACGAATCTCGCATGGCACTGCCGCTGCAGACATTATTTCCATTAGAATCAGGCGATGAATTTATAGTACGTTATGATTATAAAAAACCACATTTGAATGTCATTGATTTTGAAGCACCTACGCCGAGTCAAATTGCTCGCTACCGCCAACGCGCCGCCGAACGTCACAAAACTTTGCACCCCAATTCACCTAAAAAAGAAGTAGAATGCCTATTAGATATTGCTTTTGAAATAAAAGGGTTAGCCGGTTACGCTGATTTTTATCATCAAAATATTACACCCACCCAAAATTCCTTACATAATAAAGAAACGTTTGGGCGCTTGACGCGCGATATTCCTTTTCAGAATGCAGCGAAACTTTGTAGATGACCAAGTGATTGCGCGGTTTTCCCATCCTCCCATTTTCCTATCTTCCTATCCTCATTTTCCCTACTTTTGCCACATGGATTTTTTAATTCCGCACATCGAAAGTTTGATTTTTACAGCGCAGACACCGATTCGGCTCACCGAAATTCAGAGCTGTCTGGAAGAAACATTTGGCAGTAGTTTTCCCGAAGTGGAGTTATTGCAAATCATAGCGCGACTGCAAGAACGATATGACGATGAACTTATTGCGTTTGAAATTATAGAAATTAATAACGGGTATCAATTGATGACCAAACCCGCGTTTCACCGCACGGTGGGCGTGTATTTAAAACAAACGACTAAGAAACGCTTATCACAAGCCGCACTCGAAACGCTTTCGATTATCGCCTACAAACAGCCGCTTTCTAAATCAGAAGTCGAAAAAATTCGTGGCGTGAATTGTGACTACGCCTTGCAAAAACTATTGGAAAAGGAACTTGTTACTATTACTGGGCGCAGCGAAGGGCCGGGACGACCGCTGCTATACGGCACGACTGAAAAGTTTATGGATTATTTTGGTTTGAAAACCTTGAAAGATTTGCCGCAGCCGAAGGATTTTAAAGACCCGGATAGTGAAATTGGGGAGCAAGCAGCGATTGAAGAAAAGGTATGAACTAGGATTGATGTGATTTTTAAGATTAACATGATTTTTATTCATGGGTTTGGAATCAAATAAATCATTTTAATCAAATAAATCAAAGTTCAGACAGCAAGTAATAAACAATTATGGAAGAAGTATTAATAAACAGAGTAGCAGAGAGTGGTCTTATCACGCTGAATCTGGAAGATTTTTTTCCGAAAGGCGAGATTGCGACCTTTGATTTAAAAGATTATCTCTTCATGGAGTTAATTTTGAAGGAAAAAGATTTCCGCGAGGCATTGAAAAATCACGATTGGACGCAGTATCAGGATAAAATTTTACTCGTATATTGCTCGGCAGATGCGATTATTCCCGTGTGGGCGTATATGCTCGTGACGGTGTATGCCGCGCCCTTTGCGAAAGATATTTTTCAAGGCGACTCGGAAAATTATTACAAAAATGCATTTAATAAAGCACTTGTAGAATTGGATGCTGCGAAATACGACCAGCAACGTGTCGTCATCAAAGGTTGTAGCGATAAGCCCGTGCCACCTTCCGCTTATGTGGAGTTGACCCGCAAATTGCAACCCTATGCGCAAAGCATTATGTATGGCGAGCCGTGCTCGACCGTGCCGATTTTTAAAAGACCAAGAAAAGTTTGATACGACTGTGGATTTGCTAAATTTCAAAAATTTAGTAAATCTCAAGGTAGGTAACAGCTTTTCATTTTTAACAATCTTGCTACTACATTATATGCACAATTCGCCTTATCTTTCGAGCCAGATTTAGCAAATCTTGGAGATTTACTAAATCGCAAAAAAAAAGGCGACTATGAAAAAGGTGTTACAAAATTATACCCTATTACTGGCTTCGTTTCTCACGATTATCTTCTTCGCTTCGTATTATTCTATGCCGAAGGAACCGACCAAAGCTGCTTTCGTTACTGAAAATGGCATTCTACCGCAAGTGATAAAGCCGGTAGATTTGAATCGCCCGTTTGATTTTGCCGAAGAAGCCGTGCCAATGGAAAACTTTGATGTGCGCGAGCGCCTCGACCGCGAATTGTTATCTAACACCTATCAACATACCACCACTATTTTGCATATTAAAAATACCTATAAGTATTTCCCGATGATGGAAAAAGTGCTGATGGAAAATGGCGTGCCCGACGATTTTAAATATTTGGCGGTGGCAGAGAGTAGCTTTCGCAATGCGATTTCGAGTGCAGGTGCGCGGGGCATTTGGCAGTTTATGAAAAACACGGGCGAATATTATGGCTTGGAAATCAATGCAGAAGTAGACGAACGTTTCCATGTAGAAAAGGCAACAGCGGCGGCTTGCAAATATTTACTCGGTTATAAAAAACGCTTCGGTACGTGGACGCTCGCAGCAGCAGCTTATAACTACGGCGGTACTCGGCTGGCAAAAGACATTACAGCGCAAGGCACTCGGAATTATTATGATATGTATTTAAATAAAGAAACTTCGCAGTATTTATTTCGTATCATAGCTATCAAAGAAGTAATGAAAAATCCAGAGGCATTTGGTTTTTATTTAGAAGAAGCAGATGGGTATAAACCAATGTCGGCGTTTAAAATCGTGGAAGTAAGCGAAGCGATTCCCAATCTGGCAGCTTTTGCGGTGCAGCAAGGCACGACATATCGAATGTTGAAAGTGTTTAATCCTTGGCTGATTGCAGATAAATTAACAAATTCGAGTAAAAAGATATATCAAATTAAAATACCGAAATAAAGATGGCACTAGTAGAAAACATTCCCAAGAGTCTTATCTATGAAATGGTAAATGGTAATCCTGTTTATTATAAAGGCTATAAAGATTATTTGAATGGTGAAAAACAAATCGAAGAAATAATGCCCAGCAGTTATTTACAAGCGCTTATTGTTACTCAATTAATTATATTATTGAGTAGAAAAATGGACGAGCAAAAATATCAATTAATTTCTAGTGAAATTGGGTTGCAGTTTGGTAAAAAATCGTGGCGAGCAGCGAATTTAGCCATTTATGAAAAAGAACAACTAAAAGACATTCCAAAACTCAATAAATACCTGACTATACCTCCGAAAGTTGTGATTGAAGTAGATACGAAGGCGGCATTTGAAGATATAACGAATCCATTAAATTATTACCAGGAGAAAACGAATGAGTTATTAGAATTTGGCGTTGACAAAGTAATCTGGATTTTCACGGATACTAAAAAAGTAATGATAGCTGAAATGGGAAAAGATTGGAATATCATAGATTGGACAAAAGATGTAAAAATTATGGATGGAATAGCATTGAATATTCAGAAAATTGTAGATGAAACTTAGTCCCACTTCCCCACGCCCTGCGACACACTATACTTTCCCGCCCCCGCGAAGAAAATCGTCAAGCCACCCATAAAGAGCATCGCATTCAGCGCAATCGTCCAGCCGCCAAATTCATTATATTCAAATATTTGAGAACGATGCACGAGCAAAATGGATGCCAACATATTAAAAGCAATCAGCAACCCGCCAATCCTTGATTTCCAGCCAATTAAAACTAAAATAGGTCCCACAATTTCACCCAAAAAAACGCCGTAAGCAAGAAAATTGGGTAACCCTACCGCTTGCAAAGTGCTGTAAATGAAGTCCAAACCATCTTTGGCGTAGTCAATGCCGAAAGGGAGGAGTACCCAGCCAGTGAAGAGGCGCAGGAGGAGTTTTGCAATATCGTCGGAGTGGAAAGTGTACATTTTTCTTTTTTTACCACAAGGTTCACAAAGTACACAACGAAGCGGCTATATTCTTTGTGGACTTTGTGAAAATCCTGGTGCTCTTTGTGTTTAAAAAATAGTGATATTACAAACCTAAAGCTAACTTAACTTTTATAAAATCTGCATTTGATAAACCAAGTTGTTCAAACAGTCTGAAATCCGCCGCCACTGCTTCTTCCCAGCGCAATTTTTTGGCTACTTTTTCACCTTTATATTTCAAGTAAATGGGTTCCGCTTCCCGATAATTATTGGTGAGTAAATGGAAATGTGCGAGATTTAGCCAGAGCGCTTCTTCTTTTGGATGTTTGCCAACGGCTTTTGTTATCTGAATTTTAGCTTCGTCAAAAGATTTTATAAATAATAAATTGCGACTTAAATTATAATAAATAGCCTCCTCGTCTTTGCCCAATTCTAATAATTCTTGATAACGCAGTGCTAATCTTGCATAATCATTTACTGCTTGTAAACCGCGTATTTCTTCTTCTAAAGATTTAATGCGATTTTTATTACTTAATATTTCTGTTTGCATCAGCGTCATACATTCTTCCTGCGTGGCTTGCTTTTGACTGGCGCGTTGTATTTCGGTGAAACCGATAAACTCACTGGGTTTGTAGCGACTCGTCAATTTACTTTGCACACAGCCACACACGGATTTCACCGCTTCCGGCTGGTAGCGCAGGGCATCGGCGCAGTCGGTGTAAAATTTATCGCGGCTCTCGACCGTCCATTCATCTACAAATTCTTGGGTTGGAATGATAGCGATGGCTTCCACCGTGATGTAAGTTCCTTCGCTGAGGCTTGGATTTTTAAAGCATAAATAGAGCGTTCGTTTGCTCACATCATTACTTATAATTGTGCCGTCTTTGGCGTTCTCGCGCGTGCCTTCATAAGTTTTTTCGGGCTTTTCATAGCTGTATAAATTCCAACTTTCGGCGAAGAATTGCTCGCGCCCTTTGGCATCTGTCACGTACACATCCGCCACGCCTGCGCCGCTAGGCTTTATGATTTGATAACCGGCATTGGCAGCCAAACCAATCCAAGTAGAACCCAATAATTTTCCACCTACGAACTCTGTTGCTTGTTTTAATAATTTCAAATTATCCGTTCCGGTGCGTTCTTGTTGGGAAGTGGTAAAGACATACGACCATTGAATGGCATCTTTTGGAATCTCAATTTTCACGGCATTGCGCGCTTTGCCGCCTACGCGCGTGTAGCTATTTAAATAAAAAGTCTGCTCCGGCAGAATGGAAACGGCTTTGGAGACCGTGCGGTAAGATTGCGAAAAGCTGATATTATAAATATTTAATAATAATAAAAATGCAATAATAATTCTCATAAAAATAGGTATTTGCCTACGCAAAATTCAGCAAAAATTAGCAAATTATTCACTACTGGGCTTTTCTTTTACGCTGCTACCATTTTTTTACCACAAAGGTCACAAAGTTTTGCACAAAGTACACTATGTAAAAGTTTTGTGTTCCTTGTGATAATCCTTGTGACCTTTGTGGTAAAAAAGCACGCCATTGAGTGCCACTCTAGCTTAATCTTTATTTTTCTTCCGCTGCGCTCTTCGCTCCTTTCTGCTTGGTTTATCCTTTTTGCCTTTTTTACCACCATCACTGGATACGATATTATCACCTTGTACTTTGACGGTCTCATTAAGGCGACGCTGCAGGGGATTGACAAAAGCATTGCGCAGCACGCTGAAAATGGCGGGCCATACGCTAACTTTCGTATCTTTTTGAATCGTGCCAGACACCGGTATGCGCGATGCAAACTGGTCTTTTTTCTGATTTTCTAAAATTTCTGCACCAAAACCAACCAAGCCTTGCCAGATTTTATTAAAAAAACCTTCCTCTTCTTTTTCCCAATCCAACACTTTTAAATCGGTAATAAGTGGTTTGAAATAACCATCCAATTTGCTATCAATGAGTGCTGCTTCCGAATACAAACTCAACGTACCGCGCTCGGCATCCACATTAGCATACGCTTTCAAAAAGTCGTTCATGGCAGGAAGCTGGGCGTTTTCAAACTTAAAATTCATGTCCATATCCGGTATTTCTTTCAGCACATTCATGCGCATCGTTACATTCAACTTGCCATTGCCGGTAGAGCGACTTTGGATGGAAACATTGGAAGGTAAGGGTTCATTCAAATCTGAAGCGTTGGTAAGATTCGTTGCAACAGCCTGTGATTCATTGAGTTGAATATCTATTTTTGGACTGGCGTAATTATCAACATAAGCGATTAATCCATTTTTTATTTCAAAACGGTTAATTTTTAGAGGCATTAAATCTTTCACAGTTTGAATCCAGTCATTTTCTTTACCCGTTTGTACGCCTTCATTACCCGGACCTTTTGCAAAAATCAATTTAGGCTCAAACGCAACGATTTCACCTACAATTTCTCCTTTCCAAATCGCTTTCCACTCTACCGATAAATCAATATTTGGGGCGGAAAAGAAAGGCGTTTTGACTTTGCTTTCTACTTTTTTAATATCAATTCCATTAATCGCATACGCGCCGCGAAGTAAATGAATATCAATGTCTTCTACATACCCATAATAACCATCTAAATTAGCGAGGGTTTTATTTACATATCTTTTTACAATGCTGGGCAGCAGCAAGCGAAATATAATAAGTGCCAGCACGAGCGCACCGAGGATAATCCACAAGCGTCTGCGGCGACGGTGACGTGTTTCCGGTGTAATATTTTTTGATTTTTTTTCTGATATCGTGTTTGTTTCCATGCGTTTGCAGACTTTTCTATCTAACAAACACTTACTTGATTTGTTAGATAAGCATAAATCCAAACGAAATATGAGTAAGCGTATTAACGGTGCTTTTCAACTGATTAAAGAGACCTTTGCGAATTTCATGGCGAGCAATCCGACTATATTTAGTGCGTCTATTGCTTATTACGCCATGTTTTCTTTACCAAGTATCATTGTTTTGATTATTATTTCTGCCGGTACGTTTTTTGGTGAGGAAGCAGCAACGGGCGAACTGTATACGCAAATCAGCGGCTTAGTGGGTGCCAAAAGTGCCGATGCCATTCAGGATATTGTAGCCAATGTAGAAAAATCAAGCAGTAACGAGAATATATGGGCTACAATTATTGGTGTAGTCACGCTTATTTTGAGTGCGACCAGCGTGTTGGCGACTTTGCAAATTGCGTTGAATAATATTTGGGGTGTAAAAGTAGAAGCGAAATCCAAATGGTGGCTCAAAACGCTGATTGACCGTTTATTTTCGATGGCAATGGTCGTAAGTTTAGGATTTTTATTAGCCATTTCATTAGTGTTGGATGCAGTAGTTGCAGCGTTGGAAAAATCCATTCAGCAAATGTTGGGAGATACTTCTGTATATCTGATTTGGACTATTAATACCATTATTTCCCTCGGTATTTCTACTTTAGTTTTTGCCATGATTTTTAAAGTCTTGCCCGATGTAAAATTGCGTTGGAGAGACGTGTGGGTTGGGGCGGGCTTTACGACTGTTTTATTCGTATTAGGAAAATTTTTAATAGGACTCTACCTCGGCAATAGTCAGATGACAGATACGTACGGTGCGGCAGGTGCTTTTGTTATTATCTTGGTTTGGATTTATTACACTTGTATTATTGTTTTGTTTGGTGCAGAGTGTACGCAGGTGTATGCGCGGCTGTTTGGCAGAGGCGTAGAACCCAAGCGCTATGCCGTACGCGTAGAAACGCAAATCGTTGACGAGGAAGAGAAAAAATTTGAAAAAACGAAAACGGGCGCGCAGTAGGGAGGAGTGATTTGTGAGTGGGGAGGAGTGATTTGTAAGTGGGGAGGAGTGATTTGTGAGTGGGGAGGAGTGATTTGTGAGTGGGGAGGAGTGATTTGTGAGTGGGGAGGAGTGATTGGTAAAAGGTGAATGGTAAGTGGTGGAACGAGTAGCGTCTGGCATCTGGCATCTCCTAATCTGGCATCTATAGGTATCCTAAAAATACGTTAAAAATCTAAAGTCTATAGTCTAACATCTAAAGTCTATTCTATCTTTGGTCAGAAACTAAAATGAAATGGACGAGCAATTTTTACAACGACTTTTTTTAACGCATCGCCAGGCACCACAAATTCCTTCACCTAAGCAAGTGTGCAGTTGGCTCAATGGCTTGTTGAAGCTGTTATTTCCAGAATTAGCCGACCGCGATTACACCAACGTCCGCGAGTTTGAAAAAGATTTTGGCAATAATCAATTGGAACTTTATAATATTCTCCAAACGATTGAAAAAGACCTGCCCAAACCGGTAGAAGAGATAGAAACTGCTTTTTACGAACGTCTTTCTGATGTTTATAATCTAATTCAAAAAGATGCAGATGCCATTCTAAAAGGAGACCCTGCCGCTGCGAGTCGTACGGAGGTGATTCGCACGTATCCGGGTTTTTTTGCCATCGCCGTGTTTCGTTTGGCGCATGAATTTTATAAACTCGGTGTGCCGCTCATTCCGCGTATCCTCACGGAGCACGCGCACAGCGAGACGGGTATTGACATCCATCCGGGCGCTAAGATTGGCGAGGGTTTCTGCATAGACCACGGCACGGGCATCGTCATCGGTGAAACGGTAGAAATTGGTAATGATGTGAAATTATATCAAGGTGTGACTTTGGGTGCTTTGAGTGTGAAAAAAGAATTCGCCAAAACCAAGCGCCATCCTACCATTGAAGACCGCGTGGTCATTTATGCAGGCGCGACTATTTTGGGTGGAAATACCATTATTGGTCACGACAGTATCATCGGTGGAAATGTGTGGATTGTGAAAAGTGTGGAAGCGCATTCGCGGATTTATTATCAGCAGGAAGAAAAGATGTTAAAGTAATTGTGTTCATGTTCGATGTGTTCATGTGTTCACGTAGCGAGCATTTGAACACTTGAGCATTTGAACACTTGAACACAAAAAAAATGAGTATTTTAGACCTCGTTGGCAATACGCCTTTAGTTGAAATCACAAATGTCGTCTCTAAGCCTGGCGTCACGATTTACGGCAAACTCGAAGGCGATAACCCTGGCGGCAGCGTGAAAGACCGCGCTGCTTACGGCATGATAAAAGGTGCGTTGGATAGAGGTGAAATTAAACCCGGCGGACTGCGGCTCATCGAAGCAACGAGTGGAAATACGGGCATCGCATTGGCAATGATTGCTCGACTTTTTTATTTGGATATTACCCTTTTAATGCCCGACAACTCGACCGCCGAGCGCGTACAAACCATGCGGGCTTTTGGCGCAGAAGTAATTTTGACTCCGGCAGAAAAAGGTGGCATTGAATATTCCCGCGAGTTGGCAGATGAAATGGTAGCGAAAGGCGGTTATTTTATGTTGAACCAATTTGCAAATCCCGACAACTGGGGTATGCACTACAAAACGACCGGACCAGAAATTTGGCGCGATACCGACGGAAAAGTCACACATTTTGTGTCCTCGATGGGTACGACCGGCACGATTATGGGCACTTCCCGATACTTGAAAGAACAAAATCCGAATGTACAAATTGTAGGCGTACAACCCACCGACGGCTCCAGCATTCCAGGCATTCGACGCTGGTCGCCCGAGTTTTTGCCTAAGATTTTTGAGCCACAGCGCGTAGACCAAATCATAGACGTATCAGAAGCAGAAGCCACCATTATGATGCGCCGCTTGGCGATGGAAGAAGGGATTTTCGCAGGGATGAGCAGTGGTGGCTCGGTCGCCGCCGCCGAAAAGTTATTACAAACATTGGACGCAGGTGTAATAGTTTGTATCATTTGTGATAGAGGCGATAGATATTTATCTTCCGGTATTTTCGAGTAAATGTGGCGCATTTCTAAAATGTGAATAGATGTGGCGCATTTCTAAAATGTGAATAGATGTGGCGCATTTCTAAAATGCGCCACATCTTATTAAGACTTATTTCTTCAAATAAGATTGAACCGGTAAGTCATTGATATACAACTGCTCCACCACTACTTCTCCCCTGTGTACCCGCACGTCCACATACGCCCGATTTTGCAGCCTATCGGGTTGGCTTATACGCGCGATGGCTTGTTCTACTTTCGGTGCCGTTTTTTTATTCAAAAAATAATAATGTATATTTTCAGGAATATCTAGCTGTACTTTACCATCCGTGTAATATTGTACTTTGGTTGTAATATAATCTTGATTGTCAGGAGCAGTTTCGTACACTTTGTCAAAATAAGAAAGCCCTTCCGCATCTCTGCCAATCGTGACATACACTTTTTGATAATCTGGAATCGTATCGGACACTGGCAACATCGGATTTTTATAATTTAAAATTACGTAATACCCTCTAAAAACATCATACGGGTCAATCGGCTGTAATGAAAAGTGATATTTCGCGCCGTTTTTTAATATTCGTTGCGTATGCGATATCATATTGGTGGGAAACCAGAGATATAAAACCATCGTCACTGCAAAAGCGACTACTCCTAAGTTTTTCATATAGATTGTATTTAATTAACCCTTGTTACGCGCCCGTCCTACATTAATTGGAGCGCGGATAGCGCGGATTTATTTTTCGTTCAACTTTAAGTATGAAAATATAAAGCGTAATTATAAAATGGTTTTCAAACTAAAATCCAGCTATTACCAAAAGGTGAAAAAGTTAAAGAAATCCGCGGTATCCGCTCAATCCGCGTCCCCGACTTTGGTCGGGGCGTTCCAATTACGTTACACGCGCGTGTAATGTGCGAATTAAAAGCAACTGCTCACTGCTCACTGCCTACTGCCCACTGCCTACTGCCTACTTAATTAATTCCTCCCACTTTTCACCTATTTGATAAATAAACGCTGCATTTTTTGGTTTATCTTTCAACTGCAATTTACAAGATTGCCCTTCAAATGCCGCTTTAAAATTATCTTTTTCATAGCCGATAGCACCGATACCGCGCCGCCACCACCAATTTCCCCATTGATTGAACGTAGCAATGACCTGCCCAGTTGAATCTATTTGTGCCGTTACACCATCACCGATTGTAGTCATGTTATACTGCGACACTTCATATAATTTTCCATTATAAGGCTTTCGCCGAATGTAACGCAACGCATCTGCAAAGCCTAAATCCTCGCCTGAATAATCTCGAAAAAGCAAGCAACCATTCAAATTATCGGGCAAATTTAAAATATAAACCGTATCTCGTTCATACCAGCGAAAATCATTTAGTAGACTGTAATAAACTTTGGTCGCATCCGACCAAATACGCGTTGTTTTATGTAATAAAAATAAAGAAATAATTAAATAAAAGCTAAAAAATCCAACATTCCACCATCGCGGCAATAAAGATATTAAAATTAGTAGAAATGTAAAAAAGAACATGGAAGGTAAATAACCATATCGGTCATTTTCAATATGTAATAAATAAGTAAAATATAAATTGAGAATCAGCACAAGTGAAAAGCCGAAACCTAACAAATACCAGCCTACCAAGCGTAAGGGTGGTGAAAGTCGTTTGAAAAATATAAAATAAACCATTATAAGTGCTGCTGCCAATGTTGTCAATATCCATACATTTTTATCAATTCCATTAAAAAACGCTTCTTTCGCAGGATGCGCCCAATAGCGGGTGAAAAAAAGATATTTAGCAAAATATTTAAATCCATTCGCCAACATTTCTTTTGGAATAAACCGCAAATGCACCGCCGCACCGTAATGCCCAATCCATACACCGAGTACGATTTTATGTAATAGGAAATAACCACCAAGCATTACAAATTGAGGTAACGTAGCTTGTAATAATCGCTTTTGCAGTAATATTTTTTCATTAAAATGGAAAGTCCATAGCAGTAATAAAGAACTTGTTAAAAGCGGTGTAATAAGCGATAATTCAAAAGTAAATAAAGCGGGTAGCAATAGTAATAAACTTCGATTTCGATATTTGATTTCCTTCGTTTCCAGCCAACGCACGGTATTCCAAAGTATTAATAAAATCAATAAACTGACCAATGAAAAATTGAAACAAACGCGCCACGTCACTACCTCGCTCGCATAAGGCGACAGCAAAAATAAAATTGCAGCGGCAAAACCAACCATTTTCGCATTTGGAACGTCAAAATGTTGTAACAGTTTGGTATTCAATTGAAACAACAAAAATCCATTTATAATATGAAGACTGGTAAAAATCAAATACCACGGTAAGCCATTCGTACCAAAAACTTTATAAAAAATTACGAGGAAGAAATTGAGCACCGGTTGTAGCGACGGAAAGTCAAAACTATTTAAAAAATCCCAAAAATGATGCGTCTCGATGCGCCACGCCAGCCCCGTAAAATCCGTCACAAAACCCGCATCCCAAGTCGGATAATAGAACAAGTGTACCACCACAAAAAATAGCAAAAAAACGAGTAAATGTTGGCGCATACGGTTTCGATGATTTTTTGACGAAGCTAAAGGTAGGAAGGTTTGTAGGCACGTCCATAAAAAAAATGGTTTTTCGTGTGCATTTTTGTGGCGCATTGCATCTAAGTGTTGAAGCACATTTTTTAACCACAGAGGAGACAGAGGACACAGAGTTAAGGGTGGTCAACGTTTTACCCTCTCTCTGTGAGACTCTGTGTCCTCTGTGGTTTAATTCTGCTCGATTACTTATGTCATAAAATTCTAAACCAAAACTACATGAAACGTATCCTTATTTTTGCATTGGCTATTTTATTGACCCACCTTTTACAAGCCGCAGACGGCGAAAAAGAAGTCACTTCCACCATTCAAACCGTGAAAGTATTCCGGCAAGGCGCGCAGGTGCAGCGCACGGGTAAAACGAACATTCCGGCTGGACAAACGATTCTGAAATTCATTCTGCTCTCGCCTGACCTCGACCCACAAAGCATTCAATTCAAAGCGGACGGCGATTTTACGATTCTATCGGTCAATCATCAGTTGAATTATTTGAAAGAAACCGAGCAATCTGCGGAATATAAAAAAGTAATTGCGGAGCGCGATGGATTGCAAAATAAATTGGAGCGCGAGCAAGTGGCGTTACAGGTTTTGATGGAGGAAGAAAATTTGATTTTGTCCAATAAAGATGTGGGCGGCAACACGGGCGCTTCCGTTGAAAAAATTAAAGCGATGGCGGAATATTATCGCACACGGCTGGCAGAAATCAAGTTGAAAAAGCTGGAAGTGAATGTGATGATTAAAAAATTGCAGGAAGACATTGCTAAAATGCAACTACAAATTAACGACATCAGTGAGCGCGGTAGTAAAGCGACAAGCGAAATTCTGGTAAAAATAGTAGCAAAAGCCGCTACACAAGGCGATTTTCAACTCGGCTACCTCGTGCGCAACGCAGGTTGGCAGCCCGTGTACGACCTGCGCGTGAAGGACATTCAAAATCCGGTAGAATTGTCGTACAAAGCAAATGTGTTCCAAAATTCGGGCGAAGATTGGAATAAAGTGGCGTTGAGTTTGTCAACGGGTAATCCTTCGCAGTCCAGTGCGATTCCAGATTTAAAAATATGGCGACTGCGTTTTTATGACCCCGTTGTGAATCGGCAAAATTATTACAAACAACAACAAAATAATGCCATGTCAAAGTCGGATAAAAATGAGGAGATGCAATCAGCAGATATGGCAGCAGCGGAGTCCACCGAATTTGATGTGGTGGAAAATGGCATTTCTTTTGAATTTAAAATTGATATTCCGTATGATGTGCCTTCCGATGCAAAATATTACACGGTGAATGTAAAGGAATATACGATTCCCGCTTATTACGAATATTATGCTGCTCCGAAATTAGATAAAACTGCTTATTTAACGGCGCAATTAATCAACTGGGAGCAATACAATTTATTGAACGGCGAAGCCAACCTTTATTTTGAAGGCACGTATCTCGGAAAATCTTTTTTGGATGTGCAAAGCACGGAAGACACCTTAACGCTCTCGCTGGGCAGAGATGAAAATGTGGTCGTGACGCGCACGAAAGAAAAGCAATTCGGTGAGAATCAATTCATTGGCAATAAAAAAACCGAGACACGCGGCTGGGATATCGAACTCCGCAATAAGAAAAAGCAAAAAGTCAACATCGTCGTTGAAGACCAATATCCGCTCTCCACAAATGACGACATCGAAGTGACCCTCGAAAATGCCAAAGGTGCAGAAGTAGATAAAGAAAATGGTAAACTGAAATGGAAACTGGCAATCGAGCCGAATAAAGTAGAAAAACTCAATTTCCGATATTCAGTGAAATATCCGAAGAAGGAAAGGCTGGTATTGGAGTGAAGTGCTTGCCCGTCTAACATTTTTAAACCACAAAGGGCACTAAGTTTTGCACAAAGTACACAACGCTAATAGTGTCCTTTGTGATGATCATTGTGAACTTTGTGGTTAAAATTCAATAAAGGGGAAAGTTTAATGCGCTTAGAAATCACTTACCGCGAATCAAATACCGAATGCCTTTTATCATTTCTGGTACAGCGACCGTTGCAGACGCGATAGCAGCGATGGCAGCCACTTGAGCATACGTACCTATTTCTTTATTTTTTTTCCAGTCTTGGCTCGCCATTTCTATTGCTACTGTTGCATCGGCAATGGTTTTCACACCCATTGCAATCGGCAATAACGGTTGATTTTTAGCGCGTTTTTTACCGCCGGCACGTGCCAGCCAAGCCGTCAACGCGTAGTTGATTAAATTGACGATGGCGTCCGGTGTTTCAATACCATTTTTTTCTAACTTTTCATCTGCTTCATTGGCGATGACTCCAAGTACCGAAGACTTGGAAGGTTTATCCATCACTTTATTTTGGTGCATATTGATGAGATGCCCAGCGATGGCACCTACAGTCGAAATGCCCACAACCCAGTTACGACGGGTAGTATCAGCAGCAGTAATTTGAAGAGCTTGTGTTGCACTCATAACTTGGTAGATTTTGGGTTTGGTAACTTTTTTAGAACGAGTAACTGGCGGGCTTGTTCAATTATGTTCGGTTACATCTCATTTGATTCGTTCTAACAGTGCCATATAAAATCCATCAAAACCAGCTTCCTGTGGAAAAATCTGCTTATCGCGAATAAAGACAAATTCACCTTCTTTTTCTTCCAAAAAACGTTGCCCTTGTTGCTGATTTTCAGAAGGTAACACACTGCACGTAGCATACACGAGCTTGCCGCCAATTTTCACCATACGACTATAAGATTGTAAAATTTCATATTGCGTTTCCCGCACTTTATTTAAAAATTCCAAACTTAATTTCCACTTCGCATCAGGATTGCGACGCAATACGCCCAAGCCGGAACAAGGCACATCCAGCAACACGCGGTCGGCAGATTGGTCGAGGCGTTTGATCACTTTTGTATTTTCAATCACACGCGTTTCTACAATAGAAATACTCGCGCGGCGTGCCCGTTTGCGGAGTTCTTCAAGTTTGCGCTCCTCCACATCCATTGCAATGAGTTGTCCTTTGTTTTGCATCAACGCTGCGAGATGTAAGGTTTTTCCACCAGCACCCGCGCAGGCATCTACGACACGCATACCCGGCTCCACTTCCAAAAACGGCGCAACTTGCTGCGAGGAATAATCTTGTATTTCAAACAGCCCGTCTTTAAAGGATTTTGAGGCAAATAGATTTTTACGTTGGGTAATTAAAAGCGCATCTTCAAACAAAGGAGTGGCGACAACTTCTTCTGATTTTAATTGGGGCAATAATTCTGAAATGCTGATTTTCAAGCGATTGGCTCGAATGATAAGCGGTGCAGGTTCGTTCAAAGCGTGTAAGGTCGGTTCCCAATTTGCACCCAGTTCTCGCTCTCCAAGTTCGTCCAACCAATCTGGAATGGATTCCCGAATGCTGCGAATGGATTGAAACGATTGGTATTTTTCTAAAATGACAGCCGAGTTCAACGTTTTAAATTCTTTCCAATCGGGCAGCGTTTCGCCTCGAATGACCCACCAAATGCCGAATAATTGTAGCCAATCTGACTCGTTTTCTGGCTGCTTTTCTCGAATTTCGTACAACAACCGATACCAGCGTACGATTTCGTACACACTTTCGGCGAGGAAAGCACGGTCGCGCGCGCCCCACTGCCGGTTACTTTTGAGCAAACGCTCAAGGACGCGGTCGGCGTAGTAGCCATTTTGAAATACGTCTTCGAGCGCTTGCACGACGGCTTTGACGAGATTTGGATAGAGTTTGGACATGAAATCTAATATAAAATGCGAAGATAGAACAGAATTACACTACTTTTTCTGTCTCCCGCAGATCGCGCAGATTTTATTTCAACCACAGAGTAAACAAAGTTTCACAGAGGAGCAATGTATAAGCTAAATAGATTTTAGACTTGATAATGTGACAAAAGATCAATAAATACGTCTTAAATTCAAAGCTTAATACAATGACAAAAACATTTTTTCACAAAGAACTTTCTTATCAGGTACTTTCTTGTGGTTACGCGGTTCATTCTAAATTAGGTCCTGGATTGTTAGAGTCAACTTACGAGATTTGTTTGGAATACGAATTAAAGAGGAATGGCTTTGTAGTAGAAAAGCAAAAGTCGCTGCCTGTAATATATGACGAAGTGAAATTAGATGCAGGTTATCGGATTGATTTACTGGTAAATCATACGATCATATTAGAATTAAAAAGTGTAGAATCTATAAGCGATGTCCACAAAGCCCAACTAATGACTTATCTAAAATTATCCGCTCTAAAAGTTGGCTACCTTATCAATTTCAACGTATCCAGCTTAAAGAATGGGATTTTGAGAATAGTTGGATAGCTCTTCAACCACAGAGCCAGCATTGTTGCACAGCACGATTTTCTCTGTGAAACTCTGTAAACTCTGTGGTTGGAATTTATTATAATTTGTCACTTTTGAACAATTACTTTTCCATTATACAATTTTCCTTCGCTGCGCACTTGCACGAGATACCAGCCATTTGCAAGATTATTCAAATTGACAATTTGCGCTCCATTCAATGTTTTTTGTTGCAAAATTTGACCCATTGGATTAAAAATGGTTAAAATAGCATCGGAAGTTTCTAAGCCATCCAATCTAATTTCGCCGGTCGTTGGGTTCGGATAAAATTGCAAAGCAAAGGTTGGAATCGGTTCGTCGGTAGAATTAATCAGATTCAATTTTAAAATCGTACCCTTTTCACCTACCGCGTAGCCAATCGAGCGATTCAGCATAAAAATAGCTTCCAAAGGCTGTGTCCCCGTATAATTGGCTGTAAAAGTCACGCCGCCGTCGGTCGTTTTGTATACGATGCCATTCGCGCCAAGCGCATAACCGTTCAAGCCATCAAAAAAATAGGCGTCGTTGATGTAGGCTGGTAGCGAATCATTCACCACTTCCGAGTCAAAACGCCATTGTTGAGTTTGCGATTCATCGAAATAAAAAGCGTAGATTTTCGTCAACTGATTCAATCTGCCAGGCAAAAAACGCTCTTGTACATTGGTGAAAATCAAACCCGTATCCGCATCAGGAAAAGCCGCTGCGCTGTACGCATTTGCATTGGGAAAATCAAGTGAAAAAAGTCCCGTCCACGTTTGTCCAGCATCGTCCGTGCGATACCCAATCGTGGAATAGGAAGCAAAACCCGAAACATTGCCAATAGCGTAACCAACTTTACTTGGAAAATGCAATCGTTCGAGTAGGGTAGTGCTGCCAATTTCAATACCGGTAGAATCCCAAGTTGCGCCCTTGTTTTTGCTGCGGAGGATATTTTCCGAATTCAAAGCAAAATAATCGTTGCCTGTTCGGGCGAGGTCAACGCCTTCCGCCACGAGTTGCCAAGTAGCACCGCCATTGGTCGTGCGATACACTTCGCCTTCAAAATACGAACCAGCTGCCACCAAAATCGTGTCAACGCCGATAATTTCCACCGATTGTAGGTTACTTTTAGTGGAAATGTTACGCGGTTGCCAAGATGCGCCGCCGTTGATAGTGAGTAAAACCGTGCCCGTGTCGCCGACCGCTACGCCATAGTTTGCATTTAAAAAAGTAACATCATGCAGATTTTGAGTGGTGCCGGATGTCAATTTACTCCATTGCGCGAAAACGACTGTTGGTAAAAATGCCGCTGATAAGAGCAGTAAAAAAATAGAAACGTGTTTCATGTTTTTAGGATTTTGATTGTGGGATAAGACGGGGCTACTTTTGAAAAAGGACAGGGGAAAAGCTGATTTTTTCGATGAACGAATAAGGTCTCTCGATTTATATCGTAAAAGGGGAGACAAAAATTTAATAAGGAAGTGGTTTATATCTTGTTATTTTTGCAAAAGACAATATTTGCGCCGCTTTCTTGATATTTTGTTTGCGATAGTTGCGAGTATTGAAATAAAAATAAAAAATTTGTCTAAAAATAAATGCTTTCAGCTACCAAAATTTATATTTTCGTCTTTAAAAACGGGTTTTTTACCGCTCAGGTCTTTACTTTCATTGCAACTTGATGCAACTTTGCGCCGTCAAATGCGTCGTTGACAAGCAAGATTAAAATTCAATATTGTAAAATGAAAAACGCACTAAGAATCGAACTGTCTATCTAACAAGCAGTTATTGACGGTATAGCTTAGAAATATCCAACAAATCCATGAACGCGCTTGTGTGCAAACACACAGAAAATTGCAAAAAAGTTGCAATTGTTTTTTGACACCCGAATCCAGTGAATACAATGCGACCGCGCATCACCTGCTTACGCTATTCGTTTGGTAAAAACCTTATATGAATCACCCGAATAACACACAAACGCCAAAAGAAAAAAGAGCCTCATTACAGGTGATGCGCTTCATAAAGGATTTACCTTGAATAAGTTGTATTTAGTTGGAGGCACTCTTCAAATTTTTTTCTTAAAAAACTGAAAAATTAAAAAAATGTGCCAACGTTTTTTGACCAGCACACGGTCTTAGTTCCCGCCTACCAATTATAATGGTACGGCAGCTGCTTTTTAAAAAGTAATAGAATTAATATTTTTATGCGTTAAACGCAATTTCTTTATTGCAAGCATTATAAACAGTAAACAAACAAAAACAAGCGAGTAGCATTTGCTAAGCTCACTCAAAAAAATTCATTTACTCAGATGGTTTTATGGCATCTGGCAGCGTTGGCTGATTTGGTCAGCGCTGCTGTAGCCACCTTATTGTCTCCTAAAAATTGAATTATAATTTTCTACAAATTATAAGGACTTATTTATCAAATTAATTCATCCGATTGTTAACACAAAACTTTTTTAACAAATGAAAAATGTATTTCAATTTCGCGCGATTTTTTTCGCACTTGCACTCGTAAGTTTCACTTTCACAAGCTGTGAAGAAGATGACAAAGACGACGCTAAAGCCGACAAAACCAATGTTTTGGTAGAAAAACAATGGAAAGCGATCGCTATCACGGTGGATCCAGCCATTGATTTGTTTGGAAGCGGCACGCCGATCACCAACGTATATGCACAATTGCCGGCTTGTTCGAAAGATGATGTGACGATCTTCCGCAAAAATGGCACCGTTGCTTTTGATGAAGGTGGAAGCAAGTGTGCTGCCAAAGACCCGCAAACGCGCACCGGGCTATGGACTTTCAACACCGACCAAACCATCCTTTCCGTTACCGAAGATGGTGAAACCCAAAGCTGAAAATTCCTCGAATTCACCAACGACCGTATCAAAACAGAATTCACGGTGGAAGATGAGGAGACGGGCATCACGTACACCGTTACCAGCACGTACAGCCATAAATAAGCAGGACGCTATCAAATGAAAACAACTCGCTTCGTCGGCTGCGGTCGGCGAAGTGATTTTCGCCCGACTATTTAAAACAACCAAACCAACAAACCCATTAAAAAACCTTGCAAGCGACGCTTGCAAGGTTTTCTTTTTTTAGTAGACCCACTAGGACTCGAACCTAGGACGACAGAACCAAAATCTGCTGTGTTACCAATTACACCATAGGTCTGTACCGCTCCTTGCAAAAACAGATAAATAGCCGTTCTTTTCAGAAGCGTGGCAAAATTACAACAAAAAATCGTTTTACAAAAGTTCCGACTGGAAAAAATTATTCTTACTGGGTTTTTTCAAGCTACTTGCATGACAGGCGCATCATGCAACATATCATATAAATACTCATGATACTCTGGGAAATCCGGCAGATTATTATGTCCCGCATTCTCAATAGGCAGTAAGGTCGTTTGATTAGGCATTAATTGTTGCAATAACTCACTTTGTTTGTAGGAAATCAATCGGTCTTTTGTGCCATGTAAAATAAAAATCGGACAAGTCACTTTTTTGATAAAACGGTCGGTCCGAATCTGATACCGCAGCAATATTACCAGTGGCAAAATAAACGCATATCGTTTAATCTGATATAAAAAACTATAATACGGCGAGTCCAAAATCAACATTTTCGGCTTGTTCCAGGAGGCAATCCGCGCCGCGATGCCACTCCCCAATGAACGCCCGTACACCACAATTTCATCTTCTGGATAGTTGGAACTCAGCCATTTATATACGGTTTGCGAATCGTTATAGAGCGTCGTTTCCGTCCGCCTGCCTTTACTCTTGCCAAAACCGCGATAGTCAATCATAAAAAAATCGTAGCCCTTGCCGATAAAATCCCGTGCAAATTTTGCCCAGCCTTTCACACTTCTTGAATTACCTTTTAAATAAAAAACCACGCCTTTCGAGTTCGGTACTTTAAAATGCAAACCATTGATAAAACCGCCGTCCTCCATCTCAAAATCTACTTCTTCAAATGGAAATGGATATACATATTGAAAATGCTTCGCTAATATCTCCGGTCGAAAGAAAAAGAAGTCCTGCAAAAAATAAAACGCTACACAAATCGCTGCATAAACGATTGCAATATTTATTAATAGGATGTAAGACCAGTGCGGCATTTTAAGTGATTGACCATTTATAATTGACCATTAACCGCCACACAATAAACTGATAATCAAGTAGATTAACTATTTGAGTGGGACGATTATTTAGGTCAAACTATTTATATATTTCTATAAAGAAAATTAAAGATTATAAAATTTGCGCCAGTTGTCTGAACTGTGATGAATGTGATTTTTGTGATAAACATGATTTACACAAACACCGCGCCCGCTGCGGTAAAAAAATGCAATGAGAGAAAAAATATCTCAATATCCTAAAATATCAGCGCAGCGAAATATCTCAATATCTTATTCTCCCATCTTCTTATCCTCTCATCCTCTTTTTAAACATCCACTTCAATAATCCTTTCTCCGCAAACACATTATCCCAACTATTATGCTTTACTCCCTCATATTCTGTATATTGTATCTTCGCCCCCGCCGTTTGCAACGCCGCATACATCGCCCGCGATTCTTCCGGCAGCACCACATCGTCCTTCTCTCCATGAAAAACCCACAAATTCGTCGTTTTCGTGTATTTATCCACCTGCGTTACATTTCCACCGCCACATATTGGCACCGCTACCGCAAATTTATTTGGCAAACGCGATAGCAACTCAAACGTCCCCATTCCGCCCATTGATAAACCCATGAGATACAAGCGATTCTGGTCAACTGCTTCTTCCTTTTCCAATTTTGCTAGCAACTCCATTACGCGTTTCAGCGAAGGCTTCGGCTCGTCCATCACCGGAAAATCGCGGTCATTCCGACCCTCTTTTGCATTCAACACCATGTGTGCCCAATAATCCGGTGCCGGTTTGCACTGTGGAAACACAACAATCGCCGGATATTTTTTTCGATTATTTTTGTCTAAAAACAACTTGCTTCCGTGCGTTAATTGTTTCTCATTGTCGTACCCGCGTTCTCCCGCACCATGCAAAAATAGCACTAATGGATATTTTTTATTCTTATTATAATTTTTTGGATATAAAATCTGATAATTCAAGGTATCACCTGCGGCATCCAAATAAATCCGTTTTTCAAACACTGGATTATCGGGTGCAAACAAGAAAGAAAAAAGCCCCATTGTGAGTAAAATTGTGTTCATGTGTTTATGTGTTAAAGTGTTTATGTGCCGCCCACTGTCTGAACTGTGATGTATTTGATTTTTGTGATGAATATAATTTGCAATTGCGCTGCGTCCTCTGCGAAAAACCTTTGCGCACTCTGCGGTTAAAAATTTGCTACGAGTGCCACCCGCCGTGCATCCTCCCATCTTCCTATCCTCCTATCACCTTATCCCCCTATCATCCTTTTCAAAACTGCTTGCGCCGCGTACGTCCGATTATTCGCTTGCTGCAACACCAATGAAACCGCACTATCCAGTACCGCGTCCTCCACTTTCACATTCCGGCGCACCGGCAGACAGTGCATAAATTTTCCATTATTCGTCAAGTTCATCTTCTCCATCGTCACCATCCAAGCCGGGTCTTGATTTAAAATTTGACCATAATGATGATACGCCGACCAATTTTTACAATAAATAAAATCGGCTTCTTCAAATGCTTTTCGCTGGTCATATTCTATTGTTACACCCTCCACAAATTGCGGATTCAACTCATATCCTTCGGGATGCGTCACTGTCAAATCCACATCCATCACTTGTATCCATTCGATGAAAGAATTGGCAACTGCCTGCGGCAAAGCTCGTGGATGCGGCGCCCACGTCAGCACTACTTTTGGACGTTTTTTATTTTTAAATTCTTCAATTGTTACACAATCCGCCAACGACTGTAAAGGATGCCGAATCGCCGATTCCAAACTAATCACTGGCACGGAAGCCAATTCTACAAACCGATTCATGACAAAATCCGCATAATCCCGCTCGCGGTCAGAGAGGGTAGGGAAGGTGCGCACCCCAATCACATCCGCATATTGACTTATTACACCCGCTGCCTCGCGGATATGTTCGGCTTTATCGCTATTCATAATAACATGATCCTCAAACTCAATCTGCCAACCTTCCGTCGCATTCATATTAATGACCGACATCCCAAGATTCAAACCCGCTTTTTCGGTACTCAACCGCGTACGCAAACTTGGATTAAAAAACAACATTACCAAGGTCTTATTCTTGCCAAGCGCATCATACGCAAAAGGATTTGCCTTCAATTCGATTGCTTCTTTGACCAGCGCCTGCGGGTCGGACACATCATGTACGGACGTAAATTTTTTCATTTAATTTATAAAAAATAAAGTGTATTCACAAAAATAGCAACAAAACGTATCGGGTCAATTATAAATGCTGTTTAACTAACTTAACATTCTGATTTCAAATAATTTATATTTAAATTTGAAATATGTAGTGGCGGCTGCCCGACAAATCACTGTTCGACGGAGGAGTTTGATTTGCCTAGCCTTTTTTGGTGACTTTTTGGGGCGATGCCAAAAAGTTACAAAACTCAAGAGCAGCAGAAAAAATTAAACAATTTATTAAAATTCAAACCAATACACATTAGCCAAACCTGTTTATGTAAATGCAATAGCTATCATTGCCTACTCACCCTGCCACTCCCAACGGCGAAAAATAAAGAAACGCACACACAATAATCACAATCACAATCACCGACAAAATTACATCCCAACTATTCCAACTCGCACGGCTGGCGGCTCTATCGGCTGCAACGGTCGTACCAAAAGTCAATCCATTTAGTTGTTCTTCTGAAGGTTTTTCTGAAAGTAAACTTACAATTATCATAAAAATGACAGAAAAAATAAACAAACCGATACAAAAGTAAAGAAAATTGATAGTAGCAAACGTATATAAAAATCCACTCAAACTATTTTTGTTTAATTCTAAAATAATACGTACCATTCCAATGATAAAACCAATCACCAGTGTACTGTACGCGCCTTTTGCATTGATACGCTTGGAAAAAACGCCTAATAAAAACACCGCTGCAATCGGGGGTGCTAAATAAGATTGTACACTTTGTAAATATTGATACAACGTACCAGATATATTTTTCATAATTGGTATCCAAATCATACCCAATATCACAGCAACTGCGGTTGTAATTTGTCCAACACGAACCAATTGTTTACCACTTGCTTTCGGTCTATATTTTAAATAAATATCCATAGTAAATAAAGTAGAACACGCATTATAAACCGCTGCCAACGAACTCATCAATGCCGCCAACAATCCACCGGCTAATAACCCGCGTAAACCAATGGGCATCAATTCTTTAACTAAAGTAGGAAAAGCTAAATCACTATTTGGCAAGTCTAATTTTCCTTGTTCTGCCAGCGAAAATGCAATCAAACCCGGTATCATGAATATAAAAAATGGGAATAATTTTAAATAAGCTGCAAAAATAGTGCCTCTTCTCGCTTGCGTTTCATCGCGCCCGGCAAGGCAGCGCTGCACAATATGCTGGTCGGTACACCAATACCAAACCCCCACAATGGGCGACGCAAATAAAATACCAATCCACGGAAAATCAGGGTCGGAAAGTGGCGGAAACATATTCAATTTTTCTTTTGGAAGTGACGCTACCAGTGCATCCCAGCCACCCACTTTATCTAATCCAACGAACATTAATAACAATGAGCCAACAATCAGCACAATTGCCTGCAACGTCTCCGTATACATCACCGCGTGCAAGCCACCCATCACGGTATAAACGCCTGTAATTAAAACTAATACAATCGCGCCCGTCCAAAAATCTACGCCCAAAAAAGACGTAACGACCAGTGCTCCCGCATAAATCGTGACCGATACTTTTGCTATGATATAACTTAATAATTGTATAATGGAAAGCAACATTCTGGATTGGCTATTAAACCGTCGTTCCAAAAACTCCGGCATCGTATAAACCATACTTCGCATATAAAAAGGAACGAAAACCCACCCCAGCACCAAAATAATCCAGGAGTGCAACTCATAATGCCCCATCGGTAAGCCTGATTTGGCAGCAGTTCCAGCCAATCCTACAATATGCTCTGAACCAACATTGGAAGCCAAAATAGAAGCGCCAATTACAAACCACCCCAAATTCCGATTGGCTAAAAAATAATCGTCCGGCGAGTCTTTACTGCGGCGGATGGACCAAATCGAAATACCTGCAATCACTGCAAAATATACGCCTACAAAAATCCAGTCCAGCGTTCCCAGAAAGCTCATAATAATTGGGTTTTAAAGTGTTTAGGTGTATAAAACTATGTAGTGTGGCGTCCCTTCCTACGACGGCGGGATGCAACACTTATTAATGCCTCAATCTGCTTTCAAATTTGCCACTGTTTTCGATGGTAATGAGGGAATTATTGAAGGCAAGATAAACAAAAAAATTACTCTGTATAGCTATAAAAATTCTTACGATTGTCGCACAAAATCCAACCGCTTTATCAAAGTTTCATCCAGCTCATAAATCGCCAGCACTTCAAAAGGCTCGGCATCTGGGCTGCGCCGAATGCGCTCGTGATCCATCACTCGATTCCCCATCACTATCCGATGCAAAATCTCCGTCCGCTTCTGCGGAAACCGTTTAAATAAATCGAGATAATATGCATAAATTTCTTACCGACTTTGTTGCGTCAAAATATTTGGATGTTCAAAAACTTGTACGTTTTCCTCAAATAAATTGGCAAAGCCGCGCGCATTGCTGGAGTTATAAGCAAGTACCAGTTTTTCAATCACTACTATATTATTCATTTCAAATATAATATTAGGTTTAATTTAAATTCAAACCAAGTGCCAATCCAAACCAACTTTTATTTTGATAAATCCAAAACGCTCGGTTTTCCCCAAAAACCGCATCCAATCCTAAGCCCATTCCCGTGCTCATTTTGTTCATCGTCAACAAACCCTAGAGGTGGTATGCACAATAAATTATTTTTTATCGGCGAAAAATAGCTAATTCTCGGAGTATTTGAGCTTTTTTGTTTTATGCCAATCTACATAACACTGTAAGCTATAAAAACTTTGCAATCCTTTTTTTTCAGGTCTATTGGGTAATTGTGCAATTTCAAAATAGCGCAAATCCAATGCGTAGCATTCTTCTCCTAAATATTTGAATAATAACTTTTTCATGGCTTTTCTTAAATAGGGCAACTTATGCTGTCTTTTTTTATAAAATTTTAAATAAACAGTAAATGCCAGAATTGAAGGATCGCCAGGGTGGTGAATGGCTTTGAACCATGTATGCTCCATAAAAAAAGCGATATTATTATAAAAAAAAGCGATTGGACAGGCATAATCCATCCAGGGTGGTACAAGACTATGAAATTGCCATTCATCCATATCATAAGGAGCATCTTCAATGAGCGCTTTTGCCCACTCAAAATAATCGGGATTACCCTTTGCTGTGATAACGAATATTTTATGCTCCGTATCCCGATTTATAAGTATATCAAAGTAAAGGTGTTTACAATAATATCGGTGCAACCTATCCAATAGCCTTTCGGATAATGCTTGTTTTTCTTCTTCACTTTCTTCCGGATAATTTAAATACGCTTCATGATTTTCTTTAAACCATTCCCAGAAGGGATGAGCCTCGTCATCAAAATACATAATATGTATTTTATTTTAAATAATAAGAATTCACCAACTCAATTTAAATGGCAATATTTGACCTGTGAATATGTAATATTGTTATGAAGTCATATTTATAATAATTTAATTATTAGATAGTTGTGTTTGTTGATTGAGATGCCATTTTATGATATTGGAAAGCTCCCTCAATTTAAGACACCCGATTTTTTCGGGGTCGGGAGGCAATTGCGCTATATCAAGATAATGAATATGTAATGAAAATGATAATTCTCCCAACTCCGTTAGTAATAATCTCTCAACGGCTGGTCCTATATCTTCATGATTTTCATAAAACTCGAAATCTTTGATAAGCAATAGGATACCCAATTGCGAAGGATGTAAATTATTTACCATTGGTCTAAACCATATCTCTTGCGGATCTAATTTAATATCTTCAAAAGCAATGGTATAATGTTCGGTATATTGTAAAGCTGGAGGCAGCAGCGCTTCAAAAATCCAGTGGGATAGATCGCGCGGCGCATATTCTATGAGTTTGGAAGCTTGCTCAAAATATTCTTTATGGTAGTGAGCCGTTATGATAAACAACTCTTTATCAGGCTTGTAAAAATTCTGAATAAATGCGAAGTATAAATGATTACAATACTCATGTAATTTTCTTCCTAAGGCAAGCGTAATTTCATCTTTTTGCGGGGATTCCGGTATTTGGTCGTAGAAATGATAAGCTTTTTCGTTTTCTCTGAACCAATTCCAGAAAATTTCTTCTTTTTTCATGACTAGGTGTGCTTTTGTTTTTGTTTTAGAATAGCTCAAAATTGAATTTTTTTAACCAATTTTCAAAATAAAATTACATTATTTTTTTTAGGTACATCTTTGCCTTCCATCTACCGTAGGATTCAGCATTTCACTTAATAATAAAAAATCTACTTATAAGTAATGAATCAAATTTAAGTCACAGAGATTTACAGTGTTAAATAATTGATTATCAAAATACTATATGCGGATTTGGCAACGCTGTGATTAAAAATAGGCTCAATTATGATTTCAAGTTGCTTTTTAGGATTGGGCTAAAGCCCAGAAGTGGTCTACTATTTTATCCCCGCGCTAAAGCGCGGGGCAACTAATTGTCAACGTTTTACCAGTTGCCCCGCCATTTATGGCGGGGTTAAAAGCAAAATCCTACTCGGCTTTAGCCAAATTTTTACACAGCAACTTGAAACAAGAATAGAGCCTAAAAATAAATGTGCTCGATTATTTATTCTTTCAAGTTTTGTAATGCTTCCATCGCTTTTTCCGCATCTGCCACCGGCACAAATAAATGGTCATGATAAAAGCCCGCCACCATATTACACGAAATATTTACCTCCGCCAACGCCTTTGCAAAAGCCGCCGTCAACCCCACCGCCTCCAGCGCCGAATGCACCGTCAATGTAATCCAGGATGCGATAAATGAATAACTCAAGCCCAATTCATCGGCCACTTCCCGTGCCAACACTGCCGTCCAGCCTTCTGCTTCCTGGAAAAGCCCGATGAATGTTATATCTTTTATTATATCTTTATTTGGAATGGCACAAAAAACATACTCGCCCGGATTTAATATGGGGTGCATTTCGCGAAGGAGGGCGGAGAGATTGGTTTCGGCAGGCATTTTGTTGAAATATTGGAGAGATAAAATATGAAAGTTTCTACCAATCCTATAATTTTCAGAATCCCGACTCGGACAGACTTTCCAGTAAAACCTTAAAATCCTCAATCCGAATCAGATTAATTTTTGGAAAATCTACGCTTTTTAAAATATTAAAATGCTTGTCATTTGTAACTAAATAATGCGCATTACTCGCAAAAGCACAATCCACAAATTTATTATCATCTGGGTCGCGCTCAATCAACTGAAAGTTGAAATAAACCGCAGTTTTATGTATATTGTCCAATAAAGACATGGCATCTACGATGGAAGTGGCAGTTTCTGTATCAAAATTTTGCGTAATTTTCTCCTCATATTCAAGCAAAATATCATTGGTGATAAAAATATCATACTCGCCATCAAACAATTTATCCAAAATAATCCGATAAGGCGACCGTCTTGATACGGAACTCAAGACCGCATTGGTATCTAATACAACTTGCAGCATTGACTTAATCTTCGTTTAGCCATTGTTGAATAGTACCTTCGTCATATCCCCGCTCGTCCCAAATCTGGTCGGCACGGTCTCTCGCTTTTTCTAGCAAAAACCGAGCAATCACTTTCTTCAATTCCAGCAAATCAGTATCCGATACTTGCGTCGCAAATACCTTGAGCAATTCCATTTGCACATTAGTCAACGGCGGGTTAATATTGGCTTGAATCATTGTTTTATTCTTTGTTGTACAAAAATAATAATATTTGATTAGAATTGCTGGTTCTTATAAAATGGTGTAAAAAATCCGCGAAAATCCGTCCCGCCATGCGGCGGGATCATCCGCGTTCCAATTAATGTCATACGGGCTGCAACAAGTGCCCAAAAACTTAGTGCGCTAAGTGATGAACAGAAGCCAAGTTCTTCTTTAATCTCTTTAAAAAAATATCAGCCTCCTTCATCCCCAAACTCAACGGCGACAGCAACCGCACTACATTCGCATTCGACGCCGACCCCACAAACACTTTCTCCTCATACAATAATTGCTTCCGCAAATCGCCGGTCGGAAAATCAAATTCTATCCCAATCATCAAGCCGCGCCCACGCACCTCGCGCACACCCTCGAAGCCCGCCAATTGCTCCATCAAATACTGCCCAACCGTCGCCGCATTTTCGATTAATTGCTCATTTTCAATGACTTCCAACACCGCCAATCCTGCCGCACACGCCAGATGATTCCCGCCAAACGTCGTCCCCAGCAACCCATGCTTCGCCTCAAATTTTGGATGAATCAGCACCCCACCAATCGGAAAACCATTGCCCATGCCCTTCGCTACTGTAATTATATCGGGCTGAATGTCAGCATATTGAAACGCAAAAAACTTGCCGCTCCGTCCGTAGCCGCTCTGAATCTCATCCAGAATAAACACCGTATTATATTTATGACATAATATTTGTAATTCTTCTAAAAATGTTACATCCGGCACATAAATTCCACCCACTCCCTGAATGCCTTCAATAATCACCGCACTGATATCGCCTTTTTCGAGCGACGCTCGCACACTTTCCAAGTTATTCCATTCATGAAATTCTACTTCAAATGTCCGATTTATCGGCGCTTTAATCGCTTGATTATCAGTTGCATTCACTGCAGCCGAGGTCCGCCCGTGAAAACTTTTCCGAAACGCAATTACCTTCGTCCGCCCATTCCAAAACGACGCCAACTTCAGCGCATTCTCATTCGCTTCCGCTCCAGAGTTTATTAAAAACAAATGATAATCATTACATCCTGACGCTTTTCCCAGTCGCTCCGCCAGTTCTTCTTGCACGCGATTCTGTACCGAATTCGAGTAAAAAGGTAACGCTTGCAACTGATCGGTCACTCTTTTTATATAATGCGGATGCCCATGCCCAATCGAAATCACCGCATGCCCGCCGTACAAATCGAGGTACGCTGTGCCAGCCTCATCGTACACGTAGCACCCTTTTCCTTTTACAGGATTAATATCATATAATGGATAAACGTCGAATAATTTCATAATGCTGAATGGTTGATTTTTAATGCTAAATGCCCTTATTACACAATAGGGCACTAATTATTAAGATTATTATGATGACAACTGATTTAATCTTAAAAAACGCATAAAAGTCAGTGTACCATAAAAAGTTATTTGGGCGAGTCCCTACGGGTCGGGCTATCCGCTCTCATCTCCCTACGGTCGATACCGCTCCTATCCCTCTCGCACCCCACGTCTCCAAATCGTTCAACGTTAAAAAATCATTTACAAAAAGCTCCTTCCGTTGAAACTGTCTGAAACATGATTTATAGGATTAAATGATTTTCTTGATTCCCTCTTTGCGTCCTCTGCGAAAACCCTTTGCGGTCTCTGCGGTTAAAAAAATGTCATAAGGGCTGTCAATAGCGCAAAAAATCCGCCCAATCCGCGTCATCCGCGTTCCAATAAATGTGGTACGAGCAAAATCACCCTATCACCCCATTCCCCATCCTCTAAAAAGCATTCGCCTTGAGCGCCAGTCCTGCACATTGCTCCATTCCCAACGCCAAATTCATATTCTCCACTGCCTGCCCCGAAGCCCCTTTCAATAAATTGTCAATCACGCTGATAACGAACACTTTATCCCCATGCTTCTCCACGTGTACCACACATTTATTCGTATTTACTACCTGTTTTAAATGCGGATTTTGATTCGTCACTTTCGTAAATGGCGCATTTTGATAAAAATCATGATACAATTCATTTAGCTCTTTTTCATTCCAATCACAATCTGTATAAGCACTCGCAAAAATCCCCCGCGCAAAATCCCCCCGCACCGGCACAAAATTCAACGCCTTCTCGAAATCTGGCTGCAAAGTGCGCAAACTCAATCTAATCTCCCCCAAATGCTGATGCTCAAAAGCCTTGTACACCGACAAATTACTATTTCGCCAACTAAAATGACTTGTCGCCTGCAACGACTGCCCCGCTCCAGTTGAACCCGTTATCGCATGAATATGTACCTCATTTTGAATGAGTTGTGACTTTGCCAACGGCAGCAACGCCAATTGAATCGCTGTCGCAAAGCACCCCGGATTCGCAATCCGCTTGCTCTGCTGAATTTGCACTTTATTCAACTCCGGCAAGCCATACACAAACCCCTCTTTCCATCGAAAATCATGACTCAAATCAATCAGCAACGTACTTTCTGGCACCGGATTTTGTTCTAACCATTTCTTCGCCTCGCCATGTCCCATGCATAAAAACAGCACTTCCACCGACACATCTAATTCATCAGTAAAAATCAAATCCGTATCGCCCACGAGATCATCATGGGTGTCGGTCACTGGCTTCCCCGCCTGACTATTGCTATGCACAAATGTAATATCTACATTAGGATGATGTAATAACAAGCGAATCAATTCCCCGCCCGTGTAGCCCGCCGCGCCAATTATTCCAACTTTGTACATACCCTTATGACGTTATGGAACACTGATTATTAAGATTTCTATGATTTTTTAGGATTAAATCAGTTTGTATCCCAACCATCTTAATAATCAGTGTTCTATCTTATTGATAGCGTTGTGAATCTTTGATTGATTTCCCAAAATCTTCGTAAAACCCTTTACGTCCTCGCCCGTCCACGCGCGATTCATTTCACCATAAGAACCAAAAGAAGAATTCATCAAATCAAAAGCTGATTCAATTCCTTGTAATTCAAAACGATACGGAAGTAATTCCACGAAAACTTTGCCCGTTACATTGGCTTGCGTGTCTTCGAGAAAGGTTTCAATATTGCGCATCACGGGGTCGAGGAATTGTCCTTCGTGCAAGAGCATCCCGTACCAATTGGCGAGTTGTTCTTTCCAATATTGTTGCCACTTGGTGAGCACGTGCTTTTCCAGCAAATGATGGGCTTTCAATAAAATCAACGGCGCGGCGGCTTCAAATCCAACTCGACCTTTGATGCCAATAATCGTATCGCCAACATGAATATCGCGTCCAATCGCAAAGGGTCCCGCCAACGCTTGCAACGCCTGAATTGCTTCCACTGGATGCGCAAAAGTTTGACCATTTACAGCTTGTAATTCACCTTTTTCAAAATAAATTTCAACTGTTTCTGGTTCATTTTGAGTCAGTTGCGTTGGATACGCTGACTCCGGTAAGGATTGATGTGAAGTCAGGGTTTCCACACCGCCGACGGATGTTCCCCAAATACCCTGATTGATAGAATATTTTGCTTTTTCCCAATTCGATTCAAACCCATTTTGTTGTAAATACTCGATTTCCTCTTGCCGCGACAAGCGCAAATCCCGAATCGGCGTGATAATTTCTAAACCTTCGCCTAAAATCTGAAACACAATATCAAAACGCACTTGGTCATTTCCCGCGCCCGTGCTGCCGTGCGCCACAGCATTTGCACCGATCAATTTTGCATAATTGGCTACTTCCCAGGCTTGAAACATCCGCTCGGCGCTCACCGAAAGCGGGTAGGTATTATTACGCAACACATTGCCATACACCAAATAACGAATGCAGCGATTATAAAAATCCTGCACCGCATCCACTGCTTTGAATGACGTAGCGCCCAATTCGTACGCCCGCGCTTCCATCGCTTGCAATTGCGCAGCCGTAAAGCCGCCCGTATCCACCGTCAGCGCGTGGACTTCCAAGCCTTTTTCTTTGGTTAAATATTTGACACAGAACGACGTATCCAGCCCGCCACTGTAGGCGAGTACGACTTTGGGTTTACTCATTATTTTTCCATTTCAATTTTTAATAAAAATGGTACACTGATTTGACTGATTCTTTATGATCTGTATCATCTGTTAAGAAATCAGTTTAAATCATAATTATCATAAAAATCAGTGTACCATCATGCCACTGCCAAAATCAGATTCGACAAATCAAATTCCATTTTATCCAACTCATCTTTCGACGGCGCAAGCATGGCAGTGCACAAGCACATTCTACGATTCTGCCGTTCTAAAATATCGTAATTCGGACAACTTTTACAGCCATTCCAAAAAGTATCATCTTGCGTTAACTCGCTGAAGGTCACCGGTTCATAACCCAATTCAGAATTGATTTTCATCACCGCGAGGCTGGTCGTGATGCCAAATAATTTGGCTTGCGGATATTTGGTACGCGACAATTCGATGGCTACTTTTTTGATGGATTTTGCCAGACCAAATCGTCGGAATGTCGGCGCGACGATGAGACCAGAATTGGCAACATACTCGCCGTGACTCCACGTTTCGATGTAGCAAAAACCAGCTAAGGTGTCGCCTTGCAGGGCAATCACCGCTTTGCCAGCGCGCATTTTTTCTTCGATATATTCGGGTTTGCGCTCCGCGATACCAGTACCGCGTGCTTTGGCGGATTCTTTAATCAATTCACAGATTTCTGCTGAGTAACCCTGATGTGATTCGTTTGCTATTTCTATTGAAAATTCCATGTTGTTGTAGACAATTTTAAGACCGATTTTACCAAAATATTGGACGTTTTAGACGTTAAAAAGTAAGCTGCGTCACAAAAAAATTGGTGAAATCAAAGAGCGTGAAACCATAATTGTTCGTTACGGGAATAGGAAGGTTTTTTCGCAAAAAATCCTCCCTCCAAGGGATGATATGGATATTGTACGCCCTATGGGCGACGCGGGAAGCGACGACGAGCTGGTGATGGAAGGATATTTGCCAAGAGATTCGTCATATCGAGAACAAATGTATGCGCTTGCAACGATATATGCAATATTTTAACGATTTTTTAATAAAATTGTTTGAGGTTTCAAGGATAAGCAGTTGATTGTAAGGTTTTTTGAAAAAATGAATTGGTTGATAAACAATAGGAAACTGGTATTTTTAGAAAATCAAAGATTAAAAAGCACATTTACAACCTTTGAACTTTCCCACCAAAAATCAAAAAATCCCTATCTTGCCATCGGATAAATGAAATGTGCCGCACTTTAAAAGTGCGGCACATTTTTAGAAAATAACTATGAAAAAAACACTTGAAATCTGCGTGGATTCCATAGCTTCTGCCCTCAAGGCGCAAGAAGGCGGTGCGGATCGGATTGAACTCTGTGATAACCTCGCGCAAGGCGGCATGACACCTAGTGCGGGCAAAATTGCGCAAGCCAAACGCTTGTTGAAAATCCCGGTGATGATACTCATACGCCCGCGGAAAGGCGATTTTTTATATTCGGATTTGGAATTTGAACTAATGCTCGACGATATTCAACGGGCAAAGGAATTGGGCGCAAGCGGCATTGTATCTGGCGTGCTACTGGCAGATGGTTCCATTGATACCGTGCGCACGAGTTGGTTGGTAGAAGCGGCGCGACCTTGTCCGTTCACGTTTCATCGGGCGTTTGATATGTGTTTGAATCCAGCAAAAGCGATCGAGCAATTGGCACATTTGCACGTAAGCAGAATCTTGACTTCTGGTTTGCGACCAACGGCATTGGAAGGTTTGGAAAATTTAAAAACATTCGTAAAATTGGCAGGCGATAAAATCTGCATCTTGGCTTGTAGCGAAGTAACATCTGATACGGTTGACCCATTATTAGAAATCGAAGGCTTGCAAGAATTTCATGCTGCTTTGCGCCGACCTGTTCATAGTCAAATGGAATTCAGAGGGTTAGCAACGATGGGCGATGAAAATCTCGACGAAGAATTTAGTTGGGACGAAGCGGATTTGGAGTTAATAAAAGGATTACGCTACAAATTAGGACACTGATTTGATAAGATTACTATGATTTTGACTGATTTTTACATAATAAATCTTAAAAAGTTATAAAAATCAGTGTTCTATTAATTTATAAGTGCAAATTTTGAATCTCTAAACAGATATGCGTTGGATTGGAATATTATTGCTTCTTTTTCCCGTGAAATTATTAAGCGTGACGACAACAGATTTACATCAAAACTGGCGCTTTCGCAAAGCCGGTGACAGTACGTGGTACGAGGCGACCGTGCCGGGCGTGGTACAATTGGATTTGTTGCGACACGGCGTGATTCCCGACCCTTTTTATGGTACGAATGAGGACAGTATCCAGTGGATAGAGCGCGAAGATTGGGTGTACGAAACGACTTTTGATTTGCCAAGTTTCGATGCGATTAAAAACTATGAGCTCGTTTTTGAGGGCTTGGATACCTACGCGGAAGTCACTTTGAATGGCGAACAAATCGTCATTGCCGATAATATGTACCGCTCGTGGAAAGCAGATGTGCGCCGTTTGCTGCGCTTAGAAAAAAATCAACTCATTATTTATTTTAAATCGCCCTTGAGTGTCAATGCTGATAAATTAAAAGGCACACCTTATCACAAAACCGCTGAAAATGACGCATTTAAAGATGCAAAAGTAAGTGTATATACTCGAAAAGCGCCCTATCATTTTGGCTGGGATTGGGGTCCGCGCATCGTCACGTTTGGCATTTGGCGACCCGTGCATTTGGTAGAATGGGCGGATGTGATTTTGGATGAAGTACAGATTTATCAAAATTATATTGCAACGGATTCCGCAGCTTTAAATGCAAAAATTAATTATCGAGCGAAATTGGATTCAGATTATACTTTAGTTTTATTGGATAAAACGAGTGGCATTACATTGGCGGAGCAAAATTTTACAAGTCAAGTAAATGGCGAAGTAGCTTTGAATTTTACTATTAATAATCCTAAACTTTGGTGGACGCATAATCTCGGCGAGCCGCATTTATATCATTTTGAAATTCAAATATTACAAAAGGATATCATTTTGGATTCAACGTCCATCCACTATGGCATTCGTAAAATTGAACTGATTCAAGAAAAAGATAAAGATGGCGAGTCCTTTTATTTCAAACTAAATGGAATTCCTGTTTTTATGAAAGGCGCGAATTACATTCCTTCCGAAACGATGCTGCCGCGTCGTACAAAAGCCGATATAGACCGCATTTTAAATGACGCTAAAGCCGTGAATATGAACCTAATACGCGTGTGGGGCGGCGGCATTTACGAAGACGATTATTTTTACAGTCAATGTGACAAAATGGGCTTGCTGGTGTGGCAGGATTTTATGTTTGCCTGCTCGATGTATCCGGGCGTAGATTCAACTTTTTATGAAAATGTGAAACAAGAAGCGATTGAAAACGTGCGTCGCTTGCGCAATCACGCCAGCATCGCTGCTTGGTGTGGCAATAATGAAGTGGATATCGCGTGGCACAATTGGGGTTGGCAAATCCGGTTTCTCATCATTGGGAAAGAAGCGGAGGAAATGCGGCAATCATATCATAAGTTATTTCGAGAATTATTACCTGCGATTGTAAATACGTATGACCCACAACGTCCTTACGTGCACACGTCACCCTTGAGCGAGGGCGGCAAGTCTGGTAATACAGACAACGGCTCGATGCATTATTGGAAACCTTGGAATATGAATGACGACTTCGACGGTTATGAAAAAAATGTTGGGCGTTACATGAATGAATATGGTTTCCAGTCTTTTCCTGATATGGCTACGATTCGGAAATTTGCTACGCCCGCTGATTTTGATTTTGATAGTAAAGTGATGCGCAACCACCAAAAAAGTTACATCGGCAATGGACGTATTGGAAAATTTGTAGATAAATATTTTAACAAACCGCTTGATTTTGAGGACTTTGTGTACAAAAGTCAACTTGTGCAAGCCGAAGGAATTCGCACTGCCATTCGAGCGCACCGGCGCGCGATGCCGCGTTGCATGGGTACGGTTTACTGGCAGTTGGATGATTGTTGGCCCGCGCCTTCGTGGTCGAGCATTGATTATTATGGACGCTGGAAAGCATTACATTATGCACTCAAAGAATTATATGCCGACCAAGTCATTATACCTTGGGAATCAAATGGTGTGTTACATATTCAAGTTGTGAATGACGCGTTGTCAAATATTCCTGTAAAATTAGCACTTGATTGTATGCGATTAGATGGGAAGAAATTATATAGTTTAGAAACTAATACGACCCTCGTGAGTAATACTTCTCAATTGTATGCTGTGTTTGCTATTAAAGATATAATTCGTAAAGAAAAGCGCGAGGAAGTGGTCGTGCGCATTCGGTTATTGCAAAATGATACCTTATTAGCACAAACCTACCATTATTTTGAAACACCTAAAAAATTAAAATTACAACATCCCGATATTCAATATCAGATAGATGAAACTGCTCAAACGGTGACGCTTTCCACGAATACACTGATTAAAAATTTATATTTGTATGCTACTGATGACGTGCGTTTTGACGATAATTATTTTGACCTACTGCCCGGCGAGCCACTGATGATTCATTACAAAGGAAAATTAGAAAAAGATAGTTTGAAATGGCGCAATGCGAATGCGAAATGAAGAATAGCTATCATCTGATTATTGAACTTCTTTACTATTTTGTATGTTTGCTCTATAAATAAAAATTGTACGTATGAAAAATACGGTTCCTTATACCAGCACCTTATCTATCGAACTGCTAGAACAATTAAATAATTTTGCGAAAAAGTTGCAAATACCTAAAAGTCAATTAATTGAACGTGCATTGCAGCATTATTTTGAGCAATTAAAAAAAGCGGAATATATTCGCTCCTTCCAACGAGTTGCCCAAGACGAGGAGATGCAGACATTAGCAGAAGAGGGGTTGGCAGATTATGTGGAAATGCTAGATAAATAATGAAACAGCGGGAAATCTGGTTTGCCAATTTAAATCCAACACTTGGAAACGAGCAAAAGGGCGTAAGACCCGTCGTAATTATTAGCGGTAACGCTATGAATGACCATTCGGGTGTTCACATTGTTTGTCCGCTTACTACTAAAATTAAAAATTACGCGGGAAACATTTTATTAAAAGCGGACGCAGATAATGGTTTGAGTGCGGATTCAGAAATGCTTATTTTTCAAATTCGTACTGTTGCCAAACAACGATTTTTACAAAAAATTGGGGAGATAACAGTAGAACAGTTATTACAAATTAAAAAAAACTTGCAAGATATTCTCACTTATTAAGCTCAAATAAAAGAGGTGACACCCTGTAAGACATCGTCTCCATTCATCTCCTTATTTTACCTTTACAAACGGAATATTCCACGCCCGCCCGGTCGTAAAATTAAAACTCATAATTTTTCCACTCTTATCTCGCTGAAATTCAAGCAGTTCGCCCTGTTTATTTTCAAAAGCATCTTTAAATAACGGCGTGAGTTTTAAATAAGTAGCCGGTTGGAGAAACGTTTGTAAACTCCCATTTTTAAATATAACCTGTAATGTTGCGCCCACTTCCTCACTGCGATACGTACCGACAAAAGTTTGCAAATCCTTTTCCGTTAGGTTGAATATCGTTTTTTTAATATAGGTCATAGAATCGCCATCCGGTGAATAAAAGGTGATTTTATTACTTGAAAATTCTAATTTATTATTTCCTTGAAAAAAAGTATTTTCGGCTGTTGCCTGCAATGCGCCTGCATATTTAAGCTGTAACATTGCATTTTTTATTTCTATCTGTAAAATATTATCGTTGCGAACGGATTTGTACAAACCGATTTTATTTTGCAAAGTAGCTTCATCCGGTACAATCGTGCCGAGCATCGGTTCCTCCGAACGCCGTTCGCCCAGAAAAATGGCAGCGACTTGTGCACCCACCCGACCCGGATTACTTCCTGCGTCGTTGCTCAGAAAAGCGATAGAAAGTTCCTGCGCCGGATAGTATGCCAGCCACGCCCGATAACCCGCCGTCGCGCCGCTATGACTGATTTCTTTAAAACCATTATAAGTGTCTATAAATAAACCTGCTGCGTAGGAAATGGTTACACCATTATTTAATTTAGCTTGTGTCCATTGTAAATCTGTAAATGTTTTGCCGCCAAAAACTTGCGTTTTGTAATGTTGATTCCAAATCATTAAATCTTCAGTCGTCGTGAGTAAACCGCCGTTACCGTGCACCATTTCAAAAGGCATATTTTGTAGATAAACACTGTCTTCGCGCTCGTAAGCGATAGCTCTATTTTTTACAATTTTACGATAATCGTCGCGCCACTGCGTGTTCTTCATGCCCATGGGTTCAAAAATGCGCTGTTTACAAAACTCAGCAAACGGCATTCCACTTACGCTATCTATAATGATTGCCATCAAATTATAACCTGAATTGCAATAACTATACTGGTCGCCCGGCGGGAAATTGAGTGCTTTTTGGCGGGACAAAATCTCCAACACATGAGCATGGGTGTGTACGCGCAAGCCTCGCCCCAAACCGCCAATAGCTGCCACCGAACCCCAATCGCGCAAGCCGCTCGTGTGCGTCATGAGGTGGCGAATTCTAATTTTATAACCGAAATCCGGCAGTTCAGGTACGTGTTTGCGCACGTCGTCCTCCAGCGAAAGCTTACCATCTTGGGCAAGTAGTAGCATCGCGGTGGCTGTGAATTGTTTAGAAACAGAACCTGCTTCAAAAATGGTTTCAGTCGTGTTTGCCAAATTATGTTCTAAATCCGCCATGCCGAAGGCTTTGTGGTAGAGAAGTTGTCCATTGCGGGAAACGGTGAGGCTGCCGCCGGGCGTGTTGGTATTGAAATGAGCGAAAAGCTGGTCAAGTTTTTGAATGGTATCGTGAAAAGAAGTTGTTTGTGCAAAAGATGCAATAGACAACAGGCTGAATGACAGCAAGATGCCGAGGGTTTTGTAGGTTTTAAGCATGGTTTGGATGTTTTAAAATAGGAAAGCAATGTAGAAATTTCTCCCGCAGATTGTGCAGATGGCGCAGATTTTTTATTTTATTTTGAATCGCAAGGGCTGATAGAATACGCTTTTTAGACTGATAAAAACAACAGCAGCACTGGATACAATCTGGCACTATCGTACTTCGTTTTTTAATTAGCAGGGAAGGAGAACAGTCCGGCGCGAGCGGGGAAAAAAGATTAATACTGAAGTACATAATAAGGAAGTGGGAATCTATTATTCAATAGTTTATTATAATGCACAAAATAATTACATCATAAAAGTTGGAAGACCCTGTCTTAAAAACGGACCAATATTTAATAACGCATTTCCACCCTATCCTTATGGTATTCCAGGTACAGGATTTAATGGACATCTTTGGACAACAAGGATTAGTACTGGAAGTAGTGTGATTGACTTAAATCAATACCCTTAAATATGTAAATTAATATATTATGATTAATGAGTATATAAAGAAGAAAATTATATTAAAAAATGGGAAAATTATATTAATTTATGAAGTATCCTCAATAGAAGAGATAAGTGAATTAAAAAGTTTTTATAATGCAGTAGAGATTAGTTCTGATATATTTTTTAAAAAGTATCTACTTGATAATGGGATGATTCTTAGTACAATTAATGATCTTAGAGGGCATCTCTATCAAAATTTAGAAGATATACAGGATGAGGAAACTAGTTTAAATTCTAGTTTAGAAATGTTTGAAGTAGAAAGATTTTTTCTAGATGATGAGTTTCAAATGGTGAGATATGAGCAAATCAACAATGATCTTAGGAATGACCTATTAAAAAATAAATTAAGGAGACTTGAATATGAAGGCTACAGTTCCATTTTACTGGAAAGTGGTCAAGTTATTAATGTCGTAGACCAGTCGCCCAGTCTATTATTTGACAAAGAAGAAGATTTTGCTTCATTCATTGAGTACAAAGACAATTTGTTTAATCACCCATTTACGTTATTAAATCCTTACAAAGATAGATTTATCGAAAAAATTGAGGAAGTTATAGGAGAACTTGCCGAAGCCTTAGATATATCGATTTCTGAGTTAAATCGTCAAATTAGCAGTTTGAATAACCAAGCTGGCGCGGGTCTGTCCACATCACGTGCGTGGCTCGCGCTGGACTGTGTCCAGTGAGTGGAAGTATTTGCGGCGGCTGTGCCGCGTTATAGTGCTGCTGCGAGCAATCGTTACAGGTTGGTTGTTCCTTATTTATTTTATAGTCAGGGCGCGGGCTAAGCGAGACCCGCGTCTTTTTTTTGACCAAGATTTCAGGATTGCAGGACGAACAAGATTTAATATTTACTATTCCTGCGTTCAAATACCATAAAACAAAACCGGCAGCACCTCTTTTTTCAAAAAGGCGCTGCCAAGTCGTTCTGATTTTTACTCACTCACTGGCGAAGTTGATTCCTCCACTTTGAATTTTGTAGTTAGTCCTAGATTGGATTCGTGATGCCCTAGATTGGATTCGTGATGCCCTGAAAGGTGCTTGGAAAGGCGAACAAATTATACCCGCCGATTGGCTCATAGAGCTTACGCGACAACAAATCGAAGTGCCTGATTCTTACGGTGGCGGTGGCTACGGCTATATGTGGTGGGTGAACAACGACAGCAAACTCAACGAAGCCAACGTTCCGGCAGATACTTTTTCCGCACAGGGCAATTGGTCACAATTGATACTTCTTATTCCCAGTAAGAATTTAGTCATAGTACATCGGGGTTATAAAAAAGATATAAATGCGGAGAAGCTGTTGAGATTGTTACAATTGTTGATGGAGGCGAAGGCGTAGTTATTTTGCAATTTTGTAGCATACCTCGATGATATGTTGCTAAGCACTCTGACGTGCAGACTGTTCTTTTTATTTTCGTTGTGGGTTGGTGCATATACTTTTCTATTTTTAGCAAGTGCGGCGCACGCGCACTTGAGTATGGTGGGCATCGCGTAGGAGGCTGGCTTTAATTCCAAGGTTTTTAATACCAACTTCGAAAAAGTGACGAGGGTTTCTCCAACGGCATTTCAGCAAAAGCAGTGTGCCTACTGTTTAATGCCTACTGCCTACCGTTTCAATAAGGCGCAGGCGTACCACTGCCATACGAAGGCACGCGGCTCATCACTTCCAGCACATCGGTTGGAGTTAAATAATTTTTATCCAAAAAATCTTTAGAGGTTTCATAATGTTCCACCGTTGTAGCGTCCGTGCGTACAAACTTCGCGTATTCGAATAATTGCCAACCTAAGCTGTGATAAATGACCGTCTCATCTGTGGAGCGCTCGTGCGTTGCGCGAAAATTACTGTTCACAGCGTACAAAATACCAAACTTGAGCATCTGCCAAAAGTCAAACTGTTGGTAATGAACGGTGTGTCCCAACTCATGCGCGATGATGCCAACCTGTGCATTGAAAGGTAAGTGCTTGATAAGGATTGGTTCCATCCCGGCGGTACTTTCGCTGCTAATGATAACTTGATAGACCCATTCCTCTTTTTTGCCAAATATGGTGAGGGCATTGGGGCGGGATGAAAGTGGTATAAACGTATTTTTGTATTGAAATTGAATAGGGACATCTTTCAACTCCGGATAATAACTCAATGCCAATAGCGTTTGCAATTCAAAACCCGGCGGTAATTCTTTTTTAATGCCAAACTCTCTGCGCAAATCGGCTATCCGTTGGGCGTAGAAGACAGAATCCAACTGCCGCATGGGCGTGCGCGTAGCGGCTATCAACGTTTGTTGGGCTTCTACTTTTGGAAAGATAAGAACGGCGGCAATGAATACCGCAAATGGCAATAGCACAAAGAAAAGGACGCGCAAAACGCGCCAGATTCGCTTGAACATGGTCGTAGGTATGGAGGGTTTGTAAAGGTAAGGGTAAAGATAAGATTCTTTGTCAAAGCCGAGTGTTAAAAAATTTAGGTATAGAGATGCCGGTTTGTTGGCGAAAATATAATTTTAAGAAGAAAAATCGAACACGCTTGCCACTCATCCGTTTCATAGAAGTTTGATTCACAGTTTGTTACTTGCCCAGACGAATACGCATTAAATAAATTTAATTTTTGACTGGAAGCCTGTTCCAAAAAGCAACCACCTATTTTTATGTTAAGCTTTTCTAAAAGTTGCCGCATGGCTGTTACTTTGGCATCACAACTACGTCTCAAATTCAATAACACAATTTTTAATCAAAACATTTAAAGGACCATTTTCAATCACAAAAAAATGAAAGCAATTATGCAAAAGTTTTTTCTTCAATTTCTGAGTGTGGCACTCATAGGTACGATGATTTTTTTCACTGCTTGTGCAGATGACACGACAGATGGCGGCGGCGGCAATGAAACCGCACCCAGCGCAAGTCTGGTGGCCAGCACTGGTTTGATAAGCGATAACGCGGAAGTAGCTCCGGGCTCTATCTTTAAAGTACAATTGAAATTGCAGGCGGGTACAGACCAACTCAAGACCTTCAAAATTTTGGAAGAAGGCGTTAACCTGCCAGCGACTCGATTTACCATCACCAGCGGAGGTACTGCGATCACGCCGAACAATCCCTTTTTGCTGGTAGGCGCGGTAAAGGACGGTGCCACTTATGAAATCAGCATCCAAGCACACAGTGACATCAGCACGAAACGCTATACGTTTGAAGTAACCGATGATAAGAATCGTACGGACCAAGTCGCTGTCAATATTACGACCAAAGGTGCGGAACTAATGGAATTCACAGGTAAATTGCTGCTAAATCAAGACGGTCCTGCGGGTCAAGGTGGATTGGATTTGGACACTGGTGAAAGTGTAGGCAGCGTGTTGAGTAGCACCGGTAATCCGGCTGTTGACACTTCCTACAAGCGTGCCGAAATCAATGATGAAGGCAACACCACAGCAACTTCTGACACGTGGCGGCAAGTCATTTCTCCTACCAACGGCGCAGCAGTGCGTTATATTGACAAGAGCAAATTGCCTGAAAATTTCAACTACGAAAATGTAACTACACAGGAACAAGTCATCGGTGCTTTTGATTCTGGTATCAAATTTACGCAAGTAGGTGGCGATTTTGAGAGCAACAAACTATCAGTAGGTGATACTTTTACCGTAAAAACGGCAGATAATCGTTACTTCATCATCAAAGTGACCAAAATTACAATCACTTCTGCGCCAGGTGATGATAAAGACTTTTATACTTTCTCGATTAAAAAGAAGAAGTAAAGGGATATTGGTAGAGGGTAGAAGGATACGCTTATAACTTGAACTATTGATTTTTTTATAGATTTTTCCGATTTTCGTCCATTTAAAAAAGTAAATAACTTTAAGCTTTAAGCGTGTCCCTCTACTCATATCCCTCTACCCTCTACCAAGAAAAGACCCGTCGCGAATCGCGATGGGTCTTTTCTTTTTTTGTAAAATGCAATTCCTGATAGGATTTCTGCTTTTTGCGTATTTTTGTAAGACTATCCAGCGTTTTTACGTTATAGACTTTGGTAGAATAATTTAAAATACATTGTAACAAAAGTCTGCTACATCCCTTAAGGCATGATAGAACACGGATTTTAAAAGTATTCAAAAGAAAAAATCCGCGTCCATCCGCTCAATCCGTGTCATCCGCGTTCCAATTAATGTGATACGAGATGGAAAAAGTGCAAAACCTATAAGTGAAAATAACTTTTGTTACACGGTATCAAATCCCCCTCATCACAAACATCATTCACAACTTATGAGAAAACTAATATTGCTTCTTGTACTGCTGGCAGTGTGTCAAGTGGGTGCTTTGGCACAAAAAACACAAAAGAAAGGGAAAGCAAAAAAAATAGAGCAGCCCAAATGTGACTTGGCTATTAGCACGCTTGATGAATTTGACAGCACTAAATTAGTCGTCGCAAAACCTATTAATATTGGCTACAAAATTCCAAGTGAATTTGAAACCGAGAACGGTCCTTCCATGATTGACCAAGGCAAAGTGCTTTTTACCTACACCGAAAACGATAGTATCAATTGCTTCTTTATGACCTTAGCGCTGGCGGAGCGCGAGTATTTTTCAATTGAAGAAGGGGAAACTGTGCTGCTCAAACTCTCAGACGGTCGGGTGCTGGCGTTGTACAATGTGCCCGACAAAGGCGAGTTTGACAAAGGCACGAATATGCGCATTTATCAACACACTTGCGTCGTGCCGATAGATTTGTTCTATTCTTTGACGTATAATACCATCGAAAGAATCCGCATTGAGTATAAAGGATTCAAAAAAACCTTGGAAATTCTACCCGAACAGCAGACAGCTATCAAAGAGGCAGCGCGCTGTGTGGGCGAAGCGGCGGGTTTGTATCCGGTGAAGCCGTAGTTTTTAAAGATGCCAGATGCCAGATTATTAGATGCCAGACGCACGTAACCCCTCAACCTTAACCTTGAACTAGAAACTTAAACTTTAAACATTGGTCCGTTTTTTACGTCCAAAATCGAATGTATCAGAAAGTGACGAGGCGCTACTGGCGGCTTATCGCACGGGCGGTGACGTGGAGGCATTGGGGCGATTGTACGAGCGGTATGTGGAATTGACGTATGGCGTTTGTTTAAAATATTTAAAAAAGGAAGCAGATGCGGAAGACGCGGTAATGGCTATCTTTGAACAATTGGTGGAAAAAGTGAAAACGCACGAAGTGCAAAATTTTCGAAGTTGGCTCTACGTGCTAGCGAAAAATCACTGTCTGATGCAATTGCGCAAACCACAACGCGAATTTTCCGAGCCGGATTTTATGCATTTGGAGCACCATTCGCATCCTGAGGAAGAACGACCAGAAGAACAAGAAGCGCAGTTGCGGGATTGTATCGAACAGTTGCCGGTGCAACAGCGTAGCAGCGTCCAATTATTTTATTTTGAAGAAAAATCGTATCAAGAAATTGCAGCATTGCAAAAAGAGGAACTGGGCAAAATTCGTTCGTTTATTCAGAATGGGCGGCGGAATTTGAAGATTTGTTTGGAGCAGAAGAGTAAGATTCGTACGTAGTATTTGGTATTTAAAAAATGGATAAATATTCGCAAAATAGAGGAGACTTTTTACTGCAAAAGTGGTTGCATGGCAGCATCACTTGGCAGGAAGAACGTGAGTTGGAGCAACTGGCGAAAGGCGATGCTATGCTTGCGGATGCCTTGGAAGGATTACAAATTTTACCGGAAAGTGACCATGTACAGCGCGTAGAAAATGTGAAAACTCGTTTGCAAAAACGGACTCAACAAAAGCCACGAGGCGTGATTTTTTATTTACCAAGAGTGACGGCAGCAGCGGCGGTCATTGCAACATTGGCTTTTGGCATTCGCTATTTTGTTGAAAATGAACAGGTAAGACCGGAAGTAGCGATTATAGAGCAGCCCGAGCCGAGAGCCGAGAACAGAGAACAGAGAGCCGAGAGCCGAGAGCCGGGAACAGGGAACAGAGAGCCGGGAACAGGGAACAGAGAACAGGGAGCCGAGACTCTAACTTCTGAAGAAACTTTGGTTTTTGAAGATAAGAATGAAAATCGTAGCATAGCACGAGAACGAATCGCTGCACAAAAAACGTCAAAGGCAGAAAACACGCGTGTTGAGCCGCTTGCCGATACCAATTTTACAATCGTTGAAAAAGATGCACCTTCTATCGCAGCCGAAGAGAAAGAGATAGCAGCAGCACCGACAATAGAACGTGCCAAAACGGACGATGCCATGCCCCAATTGCAAAAGCCAAGCGCGGCGCGTTCGATAACTTCTAACACTATTTTTTTACCAGAGCGAATGATAATTGGTAAACTAACGGATGCTCGCGGCGAACCACTCATTGGGGCAACGGTCGCCGCAAATGGCACAGACCGAGGCACCACGACCGGTTTGAACGGCGACTTTACGCTGCCCGTAACGCCAGACACAAAAGAATTGACTTTTTCTTACACCGGTTTTGAAACGACCGCTATTGCAATCGGAAAAAATGATATGGTAAGGGTGCAATTGAAGGAAAATACGCAAGGTTTGAGTGAGGTGGTGGTGAGTGAGTATGGTACAAACAAGCGAGAATCGAAGAAAATGGATAGTCAACTGCAAGGAAAGGCACAAGGTGTTCAAACCATTCAACTCCCTATGCCAAAAGGTGGGTTTGATAAATTAGAAAGTTACATTCAAAAAAATATTCGGTATCCGAAAGCCGCAAAAGCCGCAAATATAGAAGGCAAGGTTGTGCTGGAATTTTCTATCCAAACAAATGGCGCTTTATCTAATTTTAAAATTATAGAATCGCTCGGTTATGGTTGTGACGAAGAAGCGATTCGATTGTTGAAAGAGGGACCAAAGTGGGAGATGACCGATCCAATTAAAGGGAAGAAAGTAGGGGCGTATTTGATTGAATTCAAATTGAAATAATGTCGAATTCAAGACGTGACAGGTTTTCGGAAACCTGTCACGTCTTGAATTTCACTGCTTCACAATCTTCGCCACCCAGACTTTTTCTTCACTTTGCAATTGCAATAAATACATTCCATTCGCAAACGCGGAAAGCTCCACTTCCAACTGTTTTGTAAAATTTTGATTAAAAATCAACTTTCCATCCAAACTAAATAATTTCATTTGTAACGGTTTTCCAAAAGTTTCTGCATTGATAGTCAGTAAATTATGCGTAGGATTTGGGAAAACCAAAATCCCGCTTTCGCGCAAATCTTCGGTCGCATTCAATCCAACCGCGATGACTCGACTCAACGACCGCCCGCAATACGCATTCGACGCATTCAACGTGACGGTGTACACGCCACTATTTGCAAAAATATGCACTGGATTGAGTTGTGTACTGGTTTGTCCGTCGCCAAAACTCCATTGATAACTCGTTGAACCTGCTGATTCATTGTTAAAAGTGATGGTATTTCCATTCACAGCAAAAGTAAAAATAGGCGTTGGAGAAGGTAGGACATTGACGTAAGCGATATTCAAAACCGTATCACTTCCCAACGTGCCACGCACCGTCAAGCGCACGTCGTACTCGCCGGGCATGGCGTACACCACGCGCGGACTGGCATCGGTACTCGTCGCTGGATTGCCGCCGGGAAATTCCCAAAAGCGCGACGTGTATTCGCCGCTCGACGCATCGCTGAAATTGACCGTGTGTGGCGCGCAGCCATTCGGACGTACCGCTGTAAAACGCGCCGTTGGTGCTTCGCCGACCGTGATTTGTAGAGCCTTGGTTTGGCTGCCACAAGCATTCGTAGCGGTGAGTAGAATGATATAAGTGCCAGACATTTGATAAGTATGCGTTGGATTGGCTTCGGTACTTGTTTGAGTATCTCCAAAATCCCAAAGGTAAGTTGTGCCACCAATCGAATTATTGACCAGCTTGATTATTAAAGGGTTAGCTGTAGTTGCAGTATTAAAATTAGCAGTCGGTGGCTTATTTATTACCACAAAACTATCCTGTGTGAGCGTGTCAATGCCGGAAGCATTCGAGGCAACGAGCGTGACGGAATAAGTACCCGCCGTGATGTACGTCACCGTCGGATTTTTTTGATTGGAAAAAGAAGGCGTTGCACCGGGTAGAATCCAAGTAAAACTGGTCGCATCGGCGGAAGAAGTATTTTGAAAAGTAACGGAAAGTGGCTGACACCCTTGAGTCGGAGTGGCAGAAAAACCGGCAATTGGTTCAGCTGCAAGACTAATGTTTTGAGAAAAAGTAATGGAATCACAGTCATTTATAGCGGCGAGGGTAACGGTGTAATCGCCATTTTGCGCATAAGTGTGTCTTGGGTTTTGTAAATTGCTGTTAGTGCTATCACCGAAATTCCAAAAATATTTGTCGGCATTCGTGGAAATATTATTAAAATCTATACTATTTGGGGCAGTTGTAAAAGCAAAAGTAAACTGTGCGGTTGGTGCTGTTTGTAATGTTATAGAAATGGGCTGCGAAGAAATAGTTGTATTACACACGCTGGAGACGCGCAATTGAAATTTATAATTTCCCATTTCAGATAAAACACTGCCAATAAACAAGGTAGGAGTTTGTGTACCTGAGTAGGTGCCACTTTCTACCACATTTTGAAAACCAGTGCCATCGCTTTTATCCACCAGCCATTGATATTGCAAACGGCTTCCGGTGATCATGACTTCAATTGTAGTGGATTTATTCTCACAAGCAGAAATGGAACTTGGTTGTGCTGCAATTGCCGGAGGAAGATTCATTTCTGTACTCTGCGGAATGCCTGTGAAAGGTTCTAACGTGCCATCCGTGCCCGTCTGCGCACTGTTGCTACTGTTGCCGCAACTCATAGAATTGATGCTGCGACCTGCCTCGCCCCGACCCAGATTATAATCGGTTTGCAACATTGGATTCATCAAAAACCTGCCGCCGCCGCCGCCGCCACCCGGACCTGCGCAACGTTCTTGATTTAAATTATTCACTACGCCGCCATTTCCACCTTGCACTTCTACCAAAAAAGGGCTTATGATACTGTCCACCTCTAACACAATCGTGCCACCGCCGCCGCCGCCGCCGCTGCCGTCTCCGCTAGTAGTGTCTGGCATGATGCCATTGGCAGCTATTTTAAAATTATTGCCTACTACGTTTTTTGCGATTAAAATAATAATGCCACCGCCATTGCCGCCGTCTGTAGCTACGTCATTGTTTTCATGCCCCGCACCGCCTCCGCCGCCAAGAAAAATTCGGTTATCAGTAAAAGAAATTGTTTTGCCACCTAAGCCCGGAAAAGCGCCGTCACAACCCAAAATATCGGGTTCTTCGTTTTTACCGCCATTGCCACCTGGGGCTACATTTGCGCCGCCGCCACCGCCTGCATTGTGGTCATTGCCGCCACCACCGCCATTAGCTTGAGCGCCCCGTCCGGCTTCTCTACCAATCGTAAAATCAGCAACACCCTCGCCTTTGCTCGCGCCCCGCCAGTTATTCAAGTCGTAAGAATAAGCATTCGCGCTTGTAAGAGCAGTACAATTATTGGATGCGGCTATGCCGGCTATTCCACCTCGAAAACCAGCGCCGTCGGCTTGGATAGCGGCGTTGACAGTGAGCGTGTTCGTGACTTCCAATGCTAATATTCCACCTGTTTGTCCGTCCCAAGGCTGCGCGCGGAGGGTGTCTGTTACAGTCGCATTTTCATACATAGCTAAGGACACAATTTGTACACCGCCGTCCAAGTTATATCGGTTTAAAATGGTGTTTTTTAGTGTAATCTGATTGCCATTAATAGCTTGAATAGTGGCGCGTTCGTACAGTCCGGTGCTGCGCAAATCGGTAATATTACCAAAATTATTGGTATTAGAATTATTAATAATCGCTCCTTTTGTTTGAATGAGAAGGATAGACATATCCACTTCAAATCCAGCAGCGTTTTGCACGATGAGCGAATTTGTACAGGAGTCAATAGCCGTGACGGCTGCATAGCGGTTGATGATGCCAGAGATATTTGTTTGAGCAAATGAAAGAAAAGTAATTATTATAAACGTAAGGAGTAGACCTATCTTTTTCATAATCGTTGTTTTTGGGAAGAAGCGTGAATTTATTAAAGTTTGGAAGTTGGAGGTTTGGAGGGTCGCTATTTAGCAACCTCAAACAAGAAACCTTAAAATATAAACCCTTGTATGCTAAAAATATTTTTGCAAGAACGCAGAAAAGTTTTACCTTTGCTCTCCGTTAAAAACCCGTCGTCCCTTCGTGGGAGTAAATGGGTATGGTTTTACCAATTATAAGATTTTAACCAATGTCCGTAAAAATTAGACTACAGCGTAAAGGTCGCAAAAAAAGACCATTTTACCACATCGTCATAGCCGATGCGCGTTCGCCGAGAGATGGTCGCTTTATTGAAAAAATAGGCACTTACAATCCGCTGACAACGCCAGCTACCATTGAAGTAGACCGCGAAAAAGCATTTGATTGGGTGATGAAAGGCGCACAGCCGACGGATACCGTTCGGGCTATTTTGCGTTTGAAAGGCGTTTATTATCGCAAACACTTGACGCGTGGCGTGCTGAAAGGCGCACTGAGCCAAGATGAAGCCGCTAAAAAATACGCCGACTGGATAGATGCGAAAGAAGAAAAAACGGCTGCCCGTGTTGCCAAGCGAACGGAAGAACTCGCCAACTTCAATGCGCAAGTGTCTGGTATTAATTATGTACCGCCGGTAATTGTGGAAGAAGCGCCTGAACCATTGGAAGAAGCACCGGAAATAGAGGTAGCAGTAGCGGATGAAGAAGAATAAATTGTTGAAAGGTTAAGATTCAGGTTGAGATTAATGTGGGTGCGTTCAGTCTGGCATCTAATAATCTGGCATCTGGTATCTTTGATTATAATTATTTTTAAGATAAATGTGAACCTGATAATGCTCTTTATGTGCATTATCAGGTTTACCTTTAAAAAGGCAATTGCTATGTATGAATTAGATCAGGATTATATTGATCAGTTGGAAAATCTAGCAGGCGAAATTCAGGACTCGGAAGAACTGAAAACGTACCTCGAAACCGAAGAGGAAGAAGATTTCAACCACTTAAAAGAGTTATGTGAACCAAAAATTGCAGCCTTGCACGAGGAAATAGCGCTCAACAACCCCTTGCAATTGATTTCTTTTGAGCTGGTGCTGCTGGACGAGTCTTTTGAAGGCTTGTTCCTGCCTAAAATATTGGGCTATTCGGTACTGCGCGGCGAGATAGACCGCTTTTATCGCTACGTGCGCCCACAGGAGCATTTCAAAGAAATTTTGATGACTATTTGTAACTCGGCGAATTTTGAAATTTTAAAAAAACGGATTGGACAATCTATTCAGATTGGCTTCGCGCTGAGTAGCGATATTTGGGTCACCAATTTAATTAACAGTGTTTCTAATAAACGTATTCGCTACTTTTTGCAATCCCAGAAACTAGAAAAATATCGCCACGACCCGGATCGCGCTACTGGCTATGAACGCTATAAAAAGCAATTTAAAAACGAAAATTATCAGACGGCAGAATTTCCGCATACGACTTCTGAATTAAAGATTTTATTTTCTCCGCTCAAGCATTTTCTGATTCATCGGGTCAATTTGCACGTGGACAATGCCAGTATTATCGGGGATATCAAGCAGTTTTTGGAAAATTCGGAATTTAAAGGAACGCCTGAATATTGGCAAATTATAAGTTTGTATGCCAACTTTTTTGATTTAGAAGAAGCCGATAAAACGAACTTAGCCGAGCATTTCAATAACACCCGCCGGGAAATGCCGGGCTTTGCAGCAGAATATCTTGATTTTTTATTGGAATTGTTGCGCAGTCAGGAAATGAAGTGGACTGCGGATGCCGACCGCCGCGTATCCGCCTTGTTGGATCGCAGTATTGAAGATGAGTTGACGGCTTATTATGACTTGATGGATATCGTACACAATCAGGGCTACACCTCGCAGGAAGCGCAGGAAGCAGTGAAAGTATTCTGCAATCAACGCGAGGGCTTATCCATTGCCAATGAGTGCGTTCGGCAAACGATTTACCACTATTTTGCTGGTTTTGTAAATAATATTGAAGTAGATTCTTATACCGATTTCTTTGAGATTACCAAGTTATTTGCGACTTATATGAGTATTTTTGCCAATCAGCGATTCAATCAGAATCTGGAGAAAATCTCGATGGTATACTTGCAAAAATTGAGGGAACATTACACCGATAAACGCGGTAAAGACTATCAAGATATAAAGAAATTTGTGGCGACGGCTTTTGTTGATTTTGGGTTCTTCACCGAAAAAGAAGTGGTCGAAATGTTTAAATCCAAACGCAAAAAGAAAACTGCAGAAGCGTAAGGAGGGGATTGGGTGAAGGGTTTATGGGGTGATTCCAAGACAAAACACAAAGAGACCAAGTGACTTAGAACAATCTCTTGGTCTCTCTTTCTTTTGGTCACGTAGTCTCCGCTTCCGTCTTGACGAGGACACTTCGGTTTTATAAAGCCTCTTTTTTAAACCAATCATTTTTCTCGCACGTTGAGTAAAGAAAAGAAAGCTAAACAATCAAATTATGCGAACGAAATCCATTTTTCTATTCTTTGTATTGGTTTTTTCATTTGTTTCTTGTAGCAATAAAGTGGCTTCTACCGAGCAGCAATCCCCAGAAGCCATGCCCGTAGCAATAACGGCGTTAGATGAAGAGTTGGCAAAGTCTTCTAAAGCGTATTTTGCGTCTGGCTGTTTCTGGTGCGTAGAGGGTGTTTTTGAAAGTGTAAAGGGCGTAAAGGAAGCCATTTCGGGCTATGCAGGTGGTAGCAAGGAAAATCCGACTTACGAGCAAGTTGGCAGTGGTAACACGGGTCATGCCGAGGCAGTAGTCGTGTACTACGATTCTACGCAAGTCAGTTATGAAACGCTGTTGAAAGTATATTTTGCTTCGATGGACCCCACGCAAGTGAACGGGCAAGGACCGGATAGAGGCTCTGCGTATCGTTCCATTATTTTGTATCAAAACGCAACCGAAAAGCAGGCAGCGGAAGATTATATCAGTACCCTTGATAAATCTGGCAAATATGAAAAGCCGATTTCGGTAGAAGTAAAGGCATTCACAAAGTTCTGGAATGCAGAGGATTACCATCAAAATTATATTTACACCCACCCAGAAAATCCGTATGTGCAGCATGAGTCCATCCCACGTATCAAGCGTTTTCAAAAGCAATTTCCAGACTTGATAAAGGCGGATAAAAATCTGGCGAATAAGTAGTATACTCTTTACTTGCGCTCGTTACTTAATGGGAACGCGGATGACACGGATTGAGCGGATTTGCACGGATTTTTTCTAACTTTAATCGTAGTAACTCGTTGACTCCGTGTCATCTATGTTTTATTTTATTATGTCATCACGAGCGCGTAAAATTGGCATTATCATCCTTGCTGCCGGTGCGTCCACTCGGATGGGGCAGCCGAAGCAGTTATTAGAATTTCAAGGGGAAACGCTGATTCAAAGAATTATAAAAACGGCTTTGCAAACCGAGTGCCGTCCGATTATGGTGGTTTTAGGTGCTTTTTTTAATGAAATAAAGTTAGATATTGAGCTATTAGTAGATTTGAAAACGGATATAATTATTGTAGAAAACAGTGCTTGGCAGCAGGGCATGAGTACATCTGTAAAAATTGGATTAGAAACCTTGCTTGCCGCAAATCCGAATATAGAAGCCGCTCTATTTTTATTAACCGACCAGCCTTTACTCACTGCGAATCACCTCTCACAAATCACCACTCACACTTCAAAAACTATTATCGCTTCCTTTTACAACAACCGCCCAAGCGTTCCCGCTTTATTCGACAAAAAATGGTTTCCTGAATTGATGCAACTCACTGGCGATCAGGGTGCGCGTAAATTGTTAGCATTGCACAAAGCTGAAGCCCACGCCATTCCATTCCCAGAAGGCGCATTTGATGTAGACACACCAGAGAATTATGAATTTTTAATTACGAATTTTGAATGATTTTTCGTTTCAAACGTTCCTACCTTTACAATTAGAATCACAAATCACTATTACATGAAAATTCATCGCGAAGGCTATCTTATTATTGCTGTTACCATTATCATTTTATTATTATTAAATGTAGTGACGGCTTTTTTTATACCGATTTTGTATTTATTCACAATGGTAGTGTCCATCGGCGTTCTGGTATTGGTGATCCAATTTTTTCGCAATCCTAACCGACTGATTGCCTCAGCAGATAACAATCTTGTGTACGCGCCTGCGGATGGCAAAGTCGTGGTTATCGAAGAGGCAAACGAACCAGAATATTTCAAAGACAAACGCTTGATGATTTCCATTTTTATGTCACCCACCAATGTGCATTCCAATCGAAATCCGGTGAGCGGCGTGGTGAAATACAAGCAATATCATCCCGGAAAATATTTGGTGGCGTGGCATCCAAAATCTTCTACCGAAAATGAGCGAGCAACGGTCGTCATTGACAACGGCAATGCGGAAATTCTCGTGCGACAAATCGCGGGAGCCGTGGCGCGTCGTATTAAAAATTATCTGGAAGTCGGACAGCAAGTGACGCAAGGTAGCGAGATGGGTTTTATCAAATTTGGCTCGCGTGTAGACCTTTTTTTACCTTTAAATGCAAAAGTAGACGTGAAAATCGGGCAAGCCGTGCGCGGTAATGTAGATGTAATTGCTACTTTAATTTAAACAAAAAGTTTTATAAATTTGTGAAAGTTTCACGCAAAGACGCAAAGGGAATGATATATAAGAATAAACCTCTGCGTTTCTCTGCGTCTCTGCGGTTAAAATAAAACAGCAGTTCTCCAAAAATGGCAATGCGCGATGATTTTCCAGAGGCGGGTTCTGATTACATGGGCGGCGAGTGCGACGGCTACGAGTATCGCACGATTTTCGCAGGTACCAGTTTGGAGCACAGCTTCCAGATGATTCGGGCATTCCTGCAAGAAGAAGGCTACGAAGATATTCCATTGCCAAAAAATGCGGAGGAACTCTCCCTTTTTCGCTTGCCCACCCGCAATCGGCAGATTCTATTGTTTGAAGATAACGGCTACGCACACAATCCTGTCAAAATTTTGTTTCCACCCGACCGCCGCAAGCGTACAGCGCTTATTTTGTGTTTGTATAATGAAAAAGACCCGGAGCATCTATTGAAATTTCATAGAGTGTTGGAAGAAAAGGAGGATAGGAAGATAGGAGGATTAGAGGAAAAAATAGGCAGTTAGCAATGGCAGTAGGCAGTCAACAAATCTAAAACCTTCCAACTTTAGAGCGGTCTGGCATCCAAATATCTGGCATCTGGCATCTGTTTTTTAAAAAGCACACTTCCCAATCCCCGCAAAAATAGCAATCCAAACCAAGCCTTTGATGAAGAAAAACAAGAAACCTGCCACGCCCACGCGCTTGAACCACACTTTGAATTTGGAAGACATTTGGCGTTTTTAGAAAAAATAACCGCACGAGGTGTGAGATTGTTTTGTGTGATTTCCTAAAGCAGGGGCGGTTTCCTGTTTTTAGTGGCTTCTGCTATTTATTTTCTTTGTAGCCCATACTCAATCCGGTATCTCCTTCTAAGACCAATTCAAGCGTCGCCTCGGTAGGGCTCGAATTTTTAAAAATGGCTTTAGCGTTTCCCTCAACGGATAAGCGTATTTTTTCATTCGGTTTTAATACTGCCACCGATTTTTCCTTGCCTTCCAGCGGACGGGTTAGAATTTCAATATTAACAGCAGAAGCATTTCTGATTTGCGCAGTAAAGCTGCCGTGCTGCCCGTCGCCCAATTCAAATGATTTGAGTGGTGGAATGTACGTGGTGGAATTCACTTTTCCAATTGTTCCGCAAGAAGCGTAAGCCAGCCCGATAGATAGGGTCAGCAAAATCAATGGTCTTTTCATGATTTGGTAGTTGTAAGCGTAGATGATTTAATTGTTTCAAATAAGCAACCGCAAAATCGAGCAATGGTTGCTAAACAAAGTCATTCGGATTTAAGTGACCCAACGCTTTTAAAATAGTTGCTGCTTCGCTCGGTTTTTGAGTACCGATGAGCAATTTAGTCCCGTCCTTTTTAATATAGACAAATGGTTGCAGAAATCGCATTAAAAATTTGTCAATTTTTTGTGGCAAATAAGTGGTCGTCACCCTGTTATGTAAAAAAACGATTAAATAAAAAGTATTCTTAAACAATAGCTTCTGTATTTGGTTAGGCTGCTATCTAATAAACATTTTCAAAAAATTCAATTATGAACATCGTAGAAACCGCGGTAAGCAATGGCTCTTTCAACACTTTAGTAGCAGCCGTAAAAGCAGCTGGATTGGTAGAAACCCTTAGCGGCACAGGTCCCTTCACCGTATTCGCTCCAGTGGACGACGCATTCGCAGCCCTTCCTGCTGGCACAGTAGAATCTTTGGTAGAACCAGAAAACAAGGAAAAACTCACCGGTATCCTCACGTACCACGTGGTAGCTGGCAAAGTAATGTCTACTGATTTGTCAGACGGCATGACAGCTAAAACGGTAAATGGCGAAGAAATTACCATCAAAATCGAAGATGGCAAAGTGATGGTGAACGACGCAGAAGTCGTAATGGCAGATGTGGAAACTGACAATGGCGTGATTCACGTCATCAACAAGGTGATTATGCCTTCTTAATTTTCAAGTACAATTTTTAAAATGAGGTGACGTCTTTTACGAGGTGTCACCTCATTTTGTTTTTGTCTTTTTGCTCGTATTATCTACGCTCAAGACATTAATGGGAACGCCCCGACCAAAGTAATAGGAAAACCTTGCGTCCTCTGCGTAAAACTTTGCGGTCTCTGCGGTAAAATACGCTATAAATGCCTGTTACTTATAATCTCTATTATTCCCAAACCATATAAAATTAAAAAAATCTGCGAAAATCCGCGTCATCCGCGTTCTAGTTATGTCATACGGGCACGTAAAGTATTTATTTACCGACATTTCCCACCCCTATTCGAGAAAATAGTATTTTCGATATTGACCACCAAGAATATCCAAAATTTTCAG